>Ga0208648_1000383_pt1 | contig 46264 bp, 44 predicted proteins | sample AntAceMetag02UKL_FD_184772 | JGI IMG/M metagenome (GOLD analysis project Ga0208648, IMG submission 184772) | Saline lake microbial communities from Ace Lake, Antarctica - Antarctic Ace Lake Metagenome 02UKL (SPAdes) (version 2) | ecosystem: Environmental > Aquatic > Non-marine Saline and...
TTTAATGCCTTCCGGTCGCTCCTTGGGATGGCCGGGGGCACGACCGCGCCGACCAGGGCGGGGTTATATTCGGGAGAATGGCAGCATCCTACATGTTGTGGGTATGGGCGTTAAGCGGATAGGCACGCATCATTGTTCATTGAAAATTATTCCGTCTGATAGGCTCTTTGTTCAACGGCAACATATACTTATCTGTGTGATCATTCCATAAAGAAGGCTGGTGGAATACCAATTCCACTTTTTCAAAGGCTGTCGTCTTGCCGGGAAAACCTGTTCTCGCGGCCTTTGGGCCTGCCGCTGCCAATCTGTCCGATAATTAACTGGCAATCGACCATTTGCCTCGGCAGGGCCGAATGGGGCATATAGATCGTCATGAAACAGGACGACCCATGACGCAGCAATCCTTGCCGTTGAAGGCCTATCCCGCCAGACAGGCCGCCCGGCCAAGCGTGGCAATCATGCTGATTTCAATCACCGCGATTGCGATTGGCCTTTTGTTCTTTGTGTCGCTGACCTATTTCAAGTCGCTTGATCGCGAAGCTGCCCAGACCCGATTGCTGCTCTACAAGCGATCATTGAATGACACGATAGAACGATACCAGCACCTGCCCTTCGTGCTTGCCCGCGATCCGCTCGTCAGCGGGGCGTTGAGCGGGTCAACGGTTGATGCACTCAATCCGAGGCTGGCAAGTTTCGCCAGGGAAGCCGGACTGGAAGCCATCTACCTGATGGACCGCAGCGGACTGGTCGTGGCTGCATCAAATTTTGACAAAGAACAGACATTCGTGGGCCAGAATTACGGGTTCAGGCCCTATTTCAAGCAGGCCATTTCCGGCATACGCGGCAATTACTTTGGCGTCGGGGTGACGACCGGTAGGCCTGGCTATTTTGTCTCTGAGCCGGTGCGCAATGGCGCTGACGCCATTATCGGGGTGATTGCCATCAAGCTCGATGCCAGCGAGTTGCAGCAGACCTGGGAAAACGGCGGAGAAAATGTGCTTGCCTCCAATCCGGACGGCATCGTAGTTCTGGCGTCCAATCGCGACTGGCTGTTTCGCACCATCGAACCTGTTTCCCCGGCCCGTTTGACCGCGATCCGGCAGAGCAAGCAATTCGGGGCGATCGCAGTGGAGCCGCTGGCATGGAGCAGGCCGGATGGCGCCTCTGTTGAGCTTGGTGAACGGACCTATATTTATGCGGGGTCACAATCGGATCATCTGGACTGGAAATTGCATTATCTTTTGAGCGAGGCCCGCGCCTATGAACGGGCCTGGCTGGCCACCATTGTCTTCGGTTCGGCCATATCGCTGCTGGTGGGTTTCGCTGCTTATCAGCGATCAAAGCGCATTCAGGCTGCCTTGTTGACCTCCCAATCGGACCGAGATCAGTTGCGCGAAGCCAACAGACGACTGGAAAAGGCCCATTCGGAACTGGCCAGATCCAGCAAATTGGCAGCGCTCGGTCAGATCTCCGCGTCGGTGGTCCATGAACTCGGCCAGCCCATATCGGCGTTTCGCAACTATCTGACGGCGGAAGAACTTGTGAACAATGGCATATCCCATCCGACACTGGCGAAATTGAACGCCGTGGCGGCCCGTATGGAGAACATCACCAGACAATTGCGCTTCTTTACCAAACCGGGTGATGAGAAAATCGAGCGCGTTATGCTTGGCGATGTCCTGTCAGGCTGTATGGAACTGATGCAACACGACTTCGAGCTGGCAAATGTTCGGGTTCGCCAGCATATTGCAGAGCCGGATCTTGCGGTCATGGGCAACAGGCTCAGGCTTGAACAGGTTCTGGTAAACCTGATGCAAAACGGCCTTTACGCCTTGCAGGAGGCATCAGGCGATTGCCTGACCATCAGCGTTTCGCGCTCGGAAGATGAGGTTGCAATTGCTGTTGAGGACAATGGTTCAGGATTTGGGGAGCGCCAGTTGAATCAGTTGCAGGAACCCTTTCACACGACCCGCGCTTCGGGTGATGGCATGGGTCTGGGCCTTTCGATCGCCTCAGGGATCATAAAAGAACATGATGGAACGCTGTCGGCGCAAAGTCTGCCTGGCGGCGGCGCCGTTTTTACCATCCATCTGCCGATAGCGCCGCCCATTGATCAGCCGGCATCAAGGCCGACGTCATGAATGCCACCTATCGTATCATGGTCATTGATGACGACAAATCGATGCGGGAGTCGCTGAGCCATCTTCTGGAAGCCGCAGGGTTTGAGGTGCAATGTCTTTCCCGGGCTGAAAATATCCTTGCGTGGATGAAATCGCAGGATACCGAGGTGCTCCTGTGCGACGTGCGCATGCCCGGCGTGACGGGTATCGAATTGCTGGGTCAGTTGAAGCCGCAAAGCCCCGTACCGATTGTGCTGATGTCCGCCCATGGTGATATCCCGATGGCCGTCCATGCCATACAGGAAGGCGCCTACAGTTTTCTGGAAAAACCCTTTGACCCACGCCGCCTGCTCAAGCTTCTGGAAAACGCCGCGCAACTGCATCGCCTTTCCCTCAATACACAAAGGTTGCGCGACAGGCTGGCCGACCTGTCCGGACTGGACCGCATCCTGATTGGAAAAACCAGTGCCATTGATGCATTGCGAGGCGAGATCATGGATCTGAGCTCAAGCAATGCCAATGTCATGCTGCTGGGTGAAACGGGAACCGGAAAGGAACTGGTGGCACGGGCGCTGCATGATCTGGGACCGCGATCCGGTGACCCTTTTGTCGCGCTCAATTGCGCAGCCGTTCCGGTTCCAAAGTTTGAAGAGACCCTGTTTGGCAGCCGTGAAACAGGCTCCGGACTTTTGGCGCGGGCCGAGGGCGGGACCCTTTTCATCGATGAACTGGGGGCCATCCCGAAGGAGACGCAGGCCAAGCTTTTGCGGGTGATTGAAACCCGGCAATATACGCTGGTGGATTCCCGGGAGCTGAAGCAAGCCGATATTCGCATCGTATCTGCGGGCAATGAACGCCTCGACGCGATGATCAAGACCGGCGCCTTTCGCGAGGATCTGTTCTTCCGGCTGAACACCATCGTGCTGACCATGCCGCCACTGCGGGACCGCCGCGATGACATTGCCCTGCTCTACACGCATTATCTCGACATGTTTGCCGCGACCTATGAGACCGTGGCACCGGTGCTCACCTCCAGCGATATCGCCAGTCTGATTGCCTATGACTGGCCGGGCAATGTCAGGGAGCTGCGCAATGTCTGTGAGCGTCATATTCTGGCGACACGGCGCGGAGCAGGCTCTGTCCGCGATGCCCTGCAGGTGGGCGGGCCTGAGGCCGCAACGCCGGAGACCCTGCGCGAAGCGGTCGCCGCCTTTGAACGCCAGCTCATCGGCAAGGCGCTGGTCAGTCATGACGGCCGGATGGATGATGTCGCAGAGGCCCTGGGGATCGGCAGACGGACGCTGAACGAGAAGATCGTCAAACTGGGCCTGGACAAGACGACGCTTCTGCAATCATGAGCCCTGCGGAAATCCGCAGGGTTTTTCTTGGCAATGCGCAATTTCCTTCATAGTATCATCATGCGTCTCTCCGCTAGACATTCGTCAAGTGCCGTGGAGGCGGCGCTCCAAGGAGGATCCAATATGAAAAAACTCACCACGCTCATGGCAGGCGCCGTTTTTGCCCTGTCCGCAACCGGCATGTCCGCAACATCTGCATTTGCCGAGACCAAGGACTATATTCTCACCACGGCTTCAACCGGCGGCACCTATCATCCCGTCGGCACGGCCATTTCCACCCTGTCAAAAATCAAGCTGCTTCCAAAAGAGGGTTTCAGCCTGACCGCAGTCAATTCGGCCGGGTCCGGCGCCAATGTGCAGGCACTTGGTGCAGGCACAGCTGATTTTGCCATTCTGCAGGGTCTCTACGGCTCCTATGCAGCAACAGGTACCGGGCCCGTCTCGGCGCCTCAGGAAAATCTGCGATCCATCACGATGCTCTGGCAGAATGTCGAGCAATTTGTCGTGGCGGCTGACAAGGCCAAGACCGGAACGGTCGAAGATCTCAAGGCGCTCAAGGGCATGTCGATGGGCATGGGCAGTCAGAACTCTGGAACGATTGGTTCCAACAAGGTTCTGATGTCGGGTCTTGGTATCGATATCGAGAAGGACTACACATTGGTCTATGCGGGCTATGGACCGACTGTCGATGCCATGGCCAACGGCCAGGTCGTCGGTGCCGGCATTCCTTCCGGACCACCCACCGGCGCCATCACCAAATTGATGGCGGCCAATGATGGCAAATTTGTCATTCTGGATGTCACCGCCGACGAAGCAAAAGCCATGGATGGCGGCCGTGACCTGTGGACACAATATACGATCAAGGCCGGAACCTATCCGGGCCAGGACAAGGATGTCCAGACGATCGCGCAGCCAAACTTCCTGGCTGTCAATGCCAGCGTTGACGAAGAGCATGTCTATCTGCTCACCAAGACAATCTACGAAAACCTGGGATTTCTGTCGGCCATTCATCCGGCAACAAAGGGCATGGCCGTAGAAGTCGCCACTGCAGGTCTGCCAGTGCCCCTCCACCCGGGCGCTGCACGCTACTACAAGGAAATTGGTCTGGATATTCCGGATCGGTTGATGGCCAAGTAAAAGACGATCTTTGGTCCAAAGGCGCTTCGGCAATGAGCTGAAGCGGTTTTGCAAAAAGAGGGGCGGAAATTGTCATTTCCGCTTCTCGTTGTGTGCAGAACGGGGAGGATACCATGAGCGATATCGAACGGGCGGACGCTCTGGATCATCCCGAATGGCTGTCGTGGAATGGCTTGCGCGGTCATCCCTACCGTGCCGCCGTCGCCCTGTTCGCCGTTGTGTTCGGTATCTGGCACATTGCAACAAATGTCTATCTGGTCGAGCCGGGCCTGTGGCAGAACGCCATCCATTTTGGCGGATTCGCCTTTCTCGCAGCGGTGACCATGCCGGCTTTTGCCAAGCGCGGGCAAACGCGCCTGTCGACCACTTTAAATGCGATCTACGGCCTGTTGGTGGCCGCATCGGCTCTGTGGATTGCCGGTGCTGAAAATTCGATCTATGAGCGAACACTGGCGGTGACCGGGCAATCCTGGCAGTTCACCGCCCTCGACTGGGCAGCGGGCTGCCTGCTGATTTTTGCGGCGCTCGACCTGTCACGACAGGTCTCCGGCTGGGTCATACCGATCCTCATTCTCCTGTCGCTTTCCTATATTCTGTTTCTGGGCGAACATCTTCCCGGCGTCTTCCGGGCAGCCAGCCTGCCGGCCAATGACGTTTTGTTTCGAACGCTCTACAATGACGAAGGCATGTTCGGAATATTGGCGAACATTTCCTCGTCGAACATCACCCTGTTCATGATTTTCGGCGGCTTTCTGGTGGCATCGGGCGCCAGTGACTTCGTCATTGAAATATCAAAGGTGGTGGCCGGGCGTGTGCGCGGCGGGGCCGCCTTTGTGGCGGTGCTTTCATCGGCATTGACCGGAACCATCAGCGGTTCGGCCATTGCCAATACGGCGTCGACCGGTGTCATTACCATTCCGCTGATGAAGGCAAATGGTTTCAAGGCGAAATTTGCCGCCGGTGTGGAAGCCGCGGCCTCCACTGGTGGTCAGATCATGCCGCCGATCATGGGTGCGGGCGCCTTCGTCATGGCCAGCTACACCGCCATTCCCTACGCAACCATCGTGTCTGTCTCGGTGGTTCCTGCCATCCTGTATTTTCTGTCCGTGGCGTTCATCGTGCGCATAGAGGCCGTCAAGGATCAGGTCGGTGAAGGTGTTGATCTGGTGGTGGACAAAGGCAAGATGATCTCCGGTGGGCTGGTGTTTGTGCTGCCGCTGGTTGTGATGATCTGGCTGTTGATGACAGGTGTCACACCCTCCTATGCCGCCTCCTGGGCGATTGCCGCGCTGATCATTGTCTCCTGGTGCACCAGCCTGCTGGCCAGGGTGACCAAGGGGGAGTTTTTCAAACCGGTCTCCATGGGCCCGTCAAAAATTGCCGAGGCCCTGCTGGTCGGGGTGCGCTCCTCGATCATGACGGGCATTCTGCTGGTCGCCATCGGCATCATGAACAATGCGATTGTCACAAGCGGCATTGGTAACGGGTTTTCCCTGATGATCGCGCAATGGTCGCAGGGATCGATCGTGCTGGCGATCGTGCTGATCGGTCTGGCGTCTCTGGTGCTGGGCATGGGGCTGCCGGTGACGGCGGCCTATATCATCCTTGCAATTCTGACTGCCCCGGCTCTGGCGGGCATTCTGGCCGATACGATCATTGTCGATCAGTTGGTGGCCGGCATAGTCGATCCGGCCAAATCGGCCATGTTCGCGCTGGTGGACAATCCATTGACGGCGAAGGTTGCCAGTGGCATGACGCGCGAAGAGGCCGTGGCGCTGTTGTCGGCCATGCCCTTTGAACTTGCCATCACCATACGTCCGCTGCTGGTCGATCCGGCCCAGCAGGCGGTTTTCCTTCTGACCGCCCATCTGATCATCTTCTGGTTGAGCCAGGACAGCAACGTCACACCGCCCGTCTGCCTTGCAGCCTTTGCCGCAGCCGGCATAGCCGGTTCCAAACCGATGGAGACAGGATTTCAGGCCTGGAAAATCGCCAAGGGCCTCTACATCATCCCGTTGATGTTTGCCTATACGCCACTGATTTCCGGTGACTGGATGCAAATCCTGCAGGTGGGCTTTTTCGCTCTGTTCGGCATTTACGCCATCAATTCCATCATCCAGCTTTACGCCGAGGGCCCGTTGAGTGTGATCACCGGGCCAATGATGGCCTTCGGCGTGGTCTGCTGCTTCTGGCCAATGCATCTGATTGCCAACCTGATCGGCGCTGCAACGGTCATTTTGGCCATTGTTCTGTCGCAACGCAAATTGCGCGCCCAACAATTGGCCTGAAGCCGGATCTGACGGATTGCATCATCGGCAAAACCGGACGTCGCCTCCCGTCGCTTTGTCTGACGGGAAACTGCTGAAGAACGGGGCATGATGCAGATGCATAAGGCCAAATTGTCTGCTACATTCGAGGCCTTTCAACCAGCATGAAGTGAGCAAAAAATGTCTTATGTGGATGGATTTGTCGCAGCAGTTCCAAATGCCAAAAAACAGGAATTCATCGAACACGCCCGGGTGATGGCCGAGATTTTCAAGAAATATGGCGCGACCAAGGTGGTTGAAAACTGGGGGGTCGAGGTGCCTGAGGGTGAGGTCACCTCATTTTCCCTGGCAGTGAAAAAACAGGATGATGAGACGGTGGTCTTTTCCTGGGTTCTGTGGCCATCAAAGCAGGTCCATGATGAGGGCTGGGCAAAGATCATGCAAGACGACACGATGGGTCCTGACCATAACCCGATGCCCTATGACGGCAAGCGCATCATTTTTGGTGGGTTTGAAACCGTGCTGGAGGTTTAGCCACACAAGCGCAGTTAAAGCGCGCGAGGTGCCCTAAAGAACCGGACTTCGAAATAGCGTTTCTCCACCCACCGACACGACCACTTCCTGAAGATAGGGGGCCAGGGTTTCGGGGGCGACCTCTATGCCCAGTCCGGGGGCTTCCGGCAGGGCAATCAGCCCGTCATCGTCCGGGGTCAGCCAGTTGCGGGTGATATCCAGTGCAAGCTGTTTTGGCCGCACGGGATATTCGCAAATATCAAACTCCGCGTAGCCGGCGTAGGGTTGCAGCGATGCGGCGAGTGCCAGGTGTGACGTGAACGTGTGGTTCACATAGACAACGCCTTTTTGCCGTGCATAGTCCGCGACTTTCTTCGCCGGAGCGATGCCGCCTATGCGGCCGCAGTCGATCTGGATGAAGGCAACGCCGCCATAATCGATCAGATGACAGGCCATCTCGAAGCTATGTGAGGCTTCGCCTCCGGCAAGCGGCACCTTCGGCTGTTTTTGAGACAACGCCATGTAGGCTGCAAAGCCTGACCCGATGAAGGGTTCCTCCAGCCAGGCGGCCCTGACTTCGTTGAGGGCATCCAGCCGCAGGGCAGCGGCGTCCACATCGTTGCCCCAGATCTGCCCGGCATCGACCAGCAATGTGGCGTCCGAACCCAGACCCTCGCGCGCGGCAATCAGATGAAGACGGTCCTCCGCCGCAGAAACGGTGCCAAACCCGCCCCAGCCAAACTTGGCCGCCATGAATCCCTGATTGCGTATGTTCTGTGCAAGGTCAAAGGTCTCTTTCGGCACTTGCCCGAACAGGGTCGATGCATAGGCCCGCTTCGGGTGCACCTTGTCAAAACCCAGCAATCGCCAGACAGGTGTCTCGTACATCTTGCCCAGCAGATCCCAGAGCGCCATTTCCACGCCGGACCAGGTGTGCGGCGCTTGCAAAAGATCCATCGAATTGAACAGGATCAGATCGGAAAGCCGGGCGATGTCTTGCGCCGAATCAATGGTCTGACCCAGCAGATTGTACCCGACCGGCTTGCAGGCCGTGTGCGACATGGGTGCAACAAAGGCGGCAATGGATGTCAAAGGCGAGGCTTCACATTCTCCCCAGCCAACAATGCCACCCGCCGCCACCCGGACCAGCAGCGCATCCTGGCTGCCATCACCAATGTCCTCGACAATTGGCATGCAGGCATAAAAAAGATCAACGGCATCAATGCGCATGGGCATTTCCCTGAGACAAAGTTTCAGCCGTCAAAGCGACTGGTTATTGCTTATGCTAGCTCAGGCGAGGCCAGAAGCAATAAGCTGTGCTATGAATAGGCAAACGCGGAACAGGACGGAAGCGGCATGACCCCCGATCGGCGGCTTGCCGCGACGCATCCTGAAGCGAGCGGTCCATAACGGCATCCCGTGAACTCGGCTTCAACTTTGGCCAAATGCGACATTGATGGAAAATTACCCGGCGCTGGAAAATTACCCAGCCTCCACATGACGCTTGAAATTATTGAGAATGGCCTGCCAGCCGTCGCGCTGCAGTTCGATCGGGTTTTCTGTTTCGGCCTCGAAAACCGTTGACACTTTTGTAGCGGTGCCAACTGTCTCGAAGGTTGTTCGTGCCTCGCGTCCGTCGCCCATGGCAAGTGTGAGCGCCCTGCAATGCTCGAGTTCTTTATAGACGCCCTCGAAATCGAAACCGACAGAGCCGTCTTTTGCTTCCATGCGCGCCTTGTAAGAACCGCCAACGCGAAGATCAACCTGTGCATGCGGACAACACCACTCATCGGAAGCGAAGTTCCATTGCGTAATGTCGGCCGGCGTCGTGAATGCGGCCCACACACGCGCAATGTCTGCAGCGATTGTCGTATCAATGGTAATTTGCTGTCTGCTCATGCGTAATTTCCTCCGGTACATTTCATGGGATGGGAACGTGAGTTCATTCAGCGATTTCGGGCTCGACAAGCCGCGCCAGCTTGCGCAGGGATTCCTGCCAACCGAGATAGCAGGCCTCCAGAGGAATCAGGTCAGGAATACCCTCCTGAATCACCGTCATCTCGGTTCCAACAGAAACCTGCTTGAGGCTCACCGACACCGTCATTTCTCCGGGCAGGTTCGGGTCATCAAATGTATCGGTGCAGACGAGCGCCTCACCGGGGACGAGCTTCAGATAGGTTCCACCAAAGGCGTGCGTGTTTCCGGTCGTGAAATTGCGAAAGGACATGCTGTGCTTGCCGCCTTCTCTTGCATCCAGTTGGTGAAGCGTACAGGTAAAACCAAATGGCGGAAGCCAGCTTGCAACAGCATCAGGCTCAAGGAATGCGCGGTATATCTTCTCGGGACTGGTGGCGAGAACGCGATGCAGATGGACAGAATTTGACATGGGGCACGATCCTTTCGCGGTGAAATGGTTCAATCGCTTTCAGAGGGTTCAAGCGCGGGCTGAGGCGGCGGCATCGAGTGCCGCGATATCGATCTTGGTCATCGTCATCATCGCTTCGAACGCACGTTTTGCTTACTCCGGGTCAGCGCTCGTCGTCAGTTCGAGCAGCCGCCTTGGCGTGATCTGCCAGGCAAAACCCCAACGGTCCTTGCACCAGCCGCAGGCGCTGGCGGCACCATTATTGCCGATGATCGCGTCCCAGTAGCGGTCGGTCTCCTCCTGGTTGTCGGTGACGACCATGAAGCTGACGGCTTCATTCGGCTTGAAGTTCGGGCCGCTGTTCAGGCCGACAAACCGCCGTCCCAACAGGGTAAACTCAACGGTCAATTCGCTGCCTTCCTGCCCGCCGGGGAAATCACCGGGAGCAGTATTTGTCCGATCAACACGGCTGTTTGGAAAGGTTGCAGCGTAGAATTCAGCTGCTTTGCTTGCTTCACCGTGGTCGAACCACACGCAGGTTACAAGTTCGCTCATGTCCATTTCTCCCTGGGTCTAAGCTATGAATGTCGTTATCATTCCAATTTACCGCTCTGACGAAGTTCCGCAGCGTGCAGGCCGCCTGCAACCGGATCGTCCTCAAATATTCGCGCCTTGACCTTTCCTGGTTCGACACCGAAGAGCATTTCGATGTAGCGGCGCAGATGGTCGATACTGTCTGCAGCGATGGCCGCTCCGCCGCTTGCCTTGGCAAGGATGAAGGCCCCCTGGATGACGGCCTGTGTATGCAAGGCAAGCGATCTGGCTGTCCAATCGGGTGTCAGGCCCCGCGCACGCATGGCAGCCTCGATATCGGGTTCGAGCGTGGCGGCATGGGCGGCGATGCTGCACTCACAGGCTGTGCGAATGGCTGGAGCAGTCTCATAGGTTTCCTGAACCATTGTGCCGACAAGGCAGGTGAACTCCGACACACCACCGTGCAAAAGCGCCTTTCGGAAGTCGACATAGCTCAGGAATCGATCAAGGGGATCGGCATGTTGATGATAGGGGGCTGTGGCAAACAATCCGCTGGTCGTCTCAGACCAATGGTCGGCAGCGGCAACGCCGAGTTCATCCTTGCTTTTGAAGTGGTGAAAAAACGCTCCCTTGGTGACTCCCGCCGCTTTGCACAGATCGTCGACCGTGGTGGCTGAGTAACCTTTTGCGCGGATCACCATCAAGGCAGCGTCCAGCAATTTGGCTCTTGCACCCGTTTTGGCGGCATATTTGGGCATTGTGTCCTCCGTAACATAAACATACCAACCAGTTGGTATGTTGTCAACAAGATTGGATGGAGAGCGATTGTTGCATGGGAATCCAGATGATCGGCGCGGCGAACTGAAACAAGCGATTCCGGTGGCAGAGGCGGAGCCGAACCCGCCCCAGCCAAATTTTGCCGCCATGGAACCGTGATTGCGTAGGTCCTGTGCAAGGTCAAAGGTCTCTTGCGGTGTTTGCCTAAACAAGGTCGATGCATAGGCCCGCTTCGGGTGCGCCCTGTCAAAACCCAGCAATCGCCAGACCGGTGTCTCAAGCATTTTGCCCAGCAGATCCGAGAGCGCCATTTCCACGCCGGACCAGGTGTTCGGCGCCTGCAACAGGTCCATGGAATTGAACAGGATCCGATCGGAAAGTCGGGCAATGTCTTGCGCCGAATCAATGTTCTGCCCCACCAGATTGGCGCCCACCGGCTTGCAGGCCGTGTGCGACATGGGTGCGACAAAGGCGGCAATGGATGTCAAAGGCGAGGCTTCGCACTCTCCCCAGCCGACAATCCCTCCGGCCGTCACCCGGACCAGCAGCGCATCCTGGCTGCCATCGCCAATGTCCTAGACTATTGGCATGCGGACATAAAAAAGATCAACGGCCTTGATGCGCATGGGCATTCCAAAATACGTGTTATTCGACGGGGCGGCAGGACTCGCCAGGCCGGATTGTATCGATCCGCTCGAACAACTCCTTTATCCGGTTGCAAGCATTTGGTCGAGCAATCGGATTTGGCTGCCTCGTTACCGGATATTCGTTCGGATCACTGCATTCGGGTTGGCAGGTTTCATCCAGTGTTGCAGGGATCGTCCGATTTGCACTCCTGTATCCCGAATACCCCAGACAGGATAAACTAGGATTCCTTGCCCTCAAACTGGTCTGCTTCGTAATTGTGCAGAAAATCCTCGGGCAGGGCCGGCCCCCAGACATAGATTCCGTCTTCGGGCGGATGATCCTTGGATTCCCAATCATGATCAACACCAACATAGTCGATATCGGCGGAGTACTCGCACCAACTGCCCCAAGGGTCCTGCATGTAGTGGAAATAGTTGGAACCCAGGACATGGCGCCCCAGGCCCCATCCCTTGACGTATCCCTTGTCGGCCATTTGTGCTGCACCCAGACCGATTCCGTTGACAGAACCGATGTCCCAGCTCAGATGATGCAGACCGGGCGCACGGCCGGCTGAATTGGCGAATGCAAACATGTGATGGTCCGAACCATGGATGCCGTGCATGAAGGCAATCATGTCGCCGGTCCGGTCCGAAAGGCGCATACCCAGTACGCGCTCGTAGAATTCGACCGTCGCCAACACGTCAGGAACGAATGCCAGCATATGTGCGAACCGGGTTGGTCGTGCCTCGGGTTTGGCCTGCCTGCTCCACGAACCCGCCTTGTTTGGAGGCGCCGAACCGTCGATATCGCCGAAAGCGACCTTTTCGTCCGGCGAGGTCTTTTCTCCCACTTTGATTTGAATCAGGAAATTGTTGAGGTCGTAGAAAAAAATGCCGTTGGACTCGAAACCTGGCGGTGGGTCGAGCAGTTTTATCCGCATGTGTTCAATGCGCTTTTTGATCAGCTCGAAATCTTCTTCGAAGATGGCGTAGGTGACCATGTTGATCTTCTTGATCGCGCCTTCGCTGATGGCCCCCCAGCGGTGGGCATTGCCATGGGTATATAGCCCCAGCATGTTGTCTTCTTCACGCACGTCGAGTCCGAATGCAGTATAGAAATCCTGCGCTGCCTTCAGATCAGGAACAACCACGTTGAATTCACTGAGCGAGTGCACCCCCAGTTCACCGGGCCGTTTGTTGATGCCTATTTTTCCGGTAATTGCAGTCATCTTATCCTCCACGACAGTCTGATGGGATGGGCTCAGGCATTTTTTACTGGGTTTGACAAAATCCCGATCTGGTCAATCTCGACTTCGCAAACATCACCGTCCTTCATCCAGAGCTGCGGCTTGCGGGCATGGCCAACACCCGACGGCGTGCCGGTGATAAGCACATCACCTGCATGGAGCGTCATGAAGCTGCTGCAGATGGAAACAAGCTGGTCAACGGGAAACACCATATCGTCGATCAAGGCATCCTGAACGACCTTGCCGTTAAGACGCGTCTGCAGGCGAAGGCCCCTGCAACCGGCGGGCAATTCATCCGCCGTTATGTAGTAGGGGCCAAAGGGGCCGGTTCCGTCGAAATTCTTGCCAGGTGTCCATTGAGGTGTACGGCGCTGGAAATTGCGAATTGAGCCATCATTGAAGATCGAATAGCCGGCAACGTAGTCGAGCGCTTCGTCCACAGAAACGTTCCTGGCCCTCTTGCCAATGACAGCAACCAGTTCGCCTTCAAAGTCCAGCTGCTCTGAAACAGCCGGTCGCAAAATTGGCTCTTCATGTCCGACAAAACTGGAGGAGAAGCGCGCAAACAGCGTCGGAAAGTCCGGTTGCTCGTATGGCCCTTCTTCCGTGTGCGCCCGGTAATTGAGGCCGACACAGATGAACTTGTCTGCCTGAGCAATGGGTGGCAGATACCGGATTTCCGACAGATCGATTTCCGGGCCGCAAGACAGCACCTTGCCTGCCTGTACGACAGCATCAGGACCATCCTGGATCAGTGCATAAAGCTGGCCGGGATATTCGGGCGCATCGTCCTGATAGCCGCGAAATCTGCCGTCTGCTTCAACCGCAAGACCGATTTGATCGCCTTTGGCAAACGACAGGAATTTCATAATAGCGGTCTCCAGATGTCATCAGAATTCTATGCAGCCATTAATGTATTCGTCAATGGATAATATATTTTTTGTGTTGGTTTTAACAATGACACGTCCCTTCAACGCCGGGCGGTTAGAGTTTTTCCAGACTCTCGCCGTCAAACGCCCGCAATACTGATTCGCGCGCCATCATGCGCTCATGCCAGGCAATCAGATTGTCCGGCAGATCGATCTTTCCGCGCTTTGCCCAATAGGTCAGGAAGAACAGGCATGCATCTGCAATGCTGTAATCTCCCAGCAGCCAGTCCCTGTCGCCAAGGGTTTTGCCAAGGCGCGCCATGCCGAGATCCACTTGTGCTCGGCCGTGGGCAACCAGTTCCTGTTGCGTTTCCTTGCTCGTCGAAAATTTCATCGGAACAATGATGAAGGTGAAGCCGCGCATGTGTACCGAGCCGACCATGAAATCGAGGGCTTCGAGCACGCGGGTCTGGCCTTCGAGATCTTCGGGAATGAGGTCTGCCGACATGTGGGACCGCGCAAGCCAAAAGGCAATCGCGGGAAATTCCGTCAGCAGGGACCCTCCTTCACGTATCAGCGCCGGCACCTTGCGCTTGGAATTGACGCTGGTGAAGGTTTCGGAAAACTGCTCACGCGCTGCCAGATCAATCGGAATGGAATCAAAGGAAAGGCCAATCTCCTCAAGGATGATGCGAATGCCGATGCTGCAGGAACCGGTTGAATAATATAATGTCGTCATCACGCTGTTTCCCCTCCAAAACACACCATGGCATCAATGCGCATTGCATTGCGGGCGCTTCATTGACCCGCAATGCAATGACCGATCAGGCCTGTGCAACAATCCTGTTTTCGATGGCACCCAGTTCCTCGATTTCGCATCGAACCACATCGCCGACCTTGAGGTAGCCGTCAGGAGCCGATGCCATGCCAACGCCGCCGGGTGTGCCTGTAAAGATGATGTCGCCGGGCTTCAGCGTCATCACTTTCGACAACTCCTCGATCTGATCCCAGATATTGAAAAGCAGGTGCTTGGTATTCGAATTCTGACGAAGATCGCCATTGACGAAGCACTTGATCTGCAAGCGATGCGGATCGCCTATTTCATCGGCAGTCGTGATCGCCGGACCAAAGGGTGCATGCGTATCGAAGGATTTTCCCAGCACCCATTGCTGGGTTCTCAACTGCCAGTCACGCGCACTTACATCATTGCCGACAGCGTATCCGAACACGCAACCGGGCGCATCCTGTCGTGAAATGTTCTTGCCGCCCTTCCCGATGACGGCAACCAACTCGACTTCGTAGTCAAGCTTTTCGGAAACCCTGGGATACTCCACATCGCCGAAGGGATCATTGATTGAACTCGGGATCTTGCAGAACCAGACCTGATCTTTGGGGGCAACGACACCGGCACTTTTCGATTCCTCGATGTGGTCCTTGTAGTTAAGACCAATGGCCATCATCTTTTCCGGCGCGTCTACAGGAGCAAGCAGTTTCACATCGCAAAGCGCCATGGCGGCCGCGGAATTCTCTGCGCCACCAAGTGAAGGAGCAATCCTGTCCCAATTTGCGACGAGGGTTTTCATGTCCGTGGGTGCGTCTTTTGCGATCGCAGAAAGCGGGACGACCGTCTCACCCTCCAGAATCCCGATTTCGGCAACACCGCCATTTTTCGAAAAACGTACAATTTTCATCTATCACACTCCCACTCTTGCGCATGTGCAGCCCGCACTTTATCGCAGGTCAGATTCTGTATTCAGCCGACAGACGAGTGACCGGCTCTCGATATTGACAAATAATCAATAGAGTCTGAATAACTATTTGTCGACAAAAAATACATTTTTTCAACTTTTAAGGTGCTGGGGTATATCTGTGACAAGCGCGAACATGCAGAACGATCCAGCGCCATCAGGCAACCTGACGCCCAGGCTTGGCAATGCACGATGGATTGCACTGGGCGGCCTGTGGCTTGTCTACGCAGCTTTTGGAGCTATGGTTGCAAGCATTGCGCCCCTGCTTCCGGAAATCCGGACGGAACTTCAAACGGACAATACGACGCTGGGTGCCATCATGGGCGCTTGGCCACTGGTCTATATTGCGGCCGCCATACCAGCAGGAATCCTGCTGGACGCCATCGGCACACGGACCGGGCTTTTTCTTGCGACACTGATCATTGCCCTTTCCGGACTGTTGCGGGCCTGTGCAGACACGCCCGGTGCAATGCTGCTTGCCGTGGCCGTGTTCGGCATTGGCGGCCCACTGATTTCGACAGGCGCACCAAAGCTTATCGCCGCATTGTTTTCAGGCCCGAACCGCGGCACGGCAATGGGCATTTATGTAACAGGCCCAGCCATGGGAAGCATCCTGACGCTTTCCACCACGAATGCGTATTTGCTGCCACTTGCCGGAACCTGGCGGGGCGTTATGCTGATTCATTCCGGCATGGCGTTGCTCAGTGGCCTGCTATGGCTGGCCTGCGCAGGGCCGGTTGTTTCAGGTCCTATCGCAACTGTTGCACAACGTTTCGACAGGCGCGCTGTCGGGCTTATACTCTTAAACCCCCAGGTCGTTGCTGTCCTGACCATGGCCGTTGGAATTTTCTATATCAATCATGGCCTCGCCAACTGGCTGCCCTCCATTCTCCGGGCAAAGGGCATGGCGGCAGCCGAGGCTGGCGCCTGGGCATCCATTCCCACACTGTTCGGATTGGCCGCAGCACTGATTGTGCCGCGTTTCGCCGGACCTTCAAGCAGGCTTCCGCTGCTCGCCGTGCTGTTTTCCATGGCGGGCGTTGCAGGGATGGCAATCGCATTCGGTTCGGGCTTCAGTCTGGCTGCCGGCCTTGCGCTGCAGGGCATTGCACGCGGGACGATGATGACCATTGCGATTCTCGTGCTGGTGGAGTTGCCTGCCATCCCGGAAAATCGAATTGGCCTTGCCAGTGGCATCTTCTTTTCGGCAGCAGAAATTGGCGGTGTACTCGGGCCTATCTCGTTTGGTGCGCTGCGCGATGCGACCGGTGCGTTCCTGATGCCTGCGCTATCAGATAACAATTGTCGCCGCATTGCTGCTCTTGCTGGTCGTCAGGTTGATGCTACGCAGTCGCCAAACAGCCGTAGCCGAAACAAAAAAATGGCCCGGCTGAGAAACCGGGCCAAGAAGCTCCAATACCTCTCAGTTCAATAGTTAAGTTCTTCGAATGCCTTACGCACCGGGATTTCTGGAGCATACTGGTTTTCTGCAATCGACAATTCGAATGGGAACTGTTCACCCTTCGACCATTGACCGCCAACGACAGGTGTTGGCGAAACGTTCGGGACCGGCCCACCGGCGAAGTTCACCGGCCCAACCAATGTCTGCATGTTGGTTGCCTTGATCGATTCGATCAGGGCACCTGGATCTGTAGGATCCTCTGCGCGTTTGAGAACATCCATGCAAGCTTCAATCAATGCATGCTTGAATCCCATTGGTTGCACCCACTGGCGGCCCGTCTTCTTTGTAAACTCATTTGCAAACTCGTTGGATGTCAGTCCGGTGATGCTGGACTTGAACGGATGACCTGGAGACCACCAGACTTCTGTCGACAATCCGTTGGCTGGAGATCCGATGGCCTCTACCGAACTGGGGAACAGCAGGGCTTTCGCGATCGTGGCTGCCTTTGGACGGAATCCCAGTTGGGCGGACTGAATCCAGAATGTGGTCCAGTCAGGTGGCAGGAAAATACCGGTGATGATATCAACGCCAGCGTCCTTCATTTGGGCAATTTGTGCAGAGAAATCATCGGAAAGCGGATCGAACAATCCGCCGTCGACGACTTCGAGGTCATGCTTTCTCAACTGGGCGGCAAAACCGACATCCGGGTTTGCCATTGCAACGCCGTCGCTGTCGTTTGACAACAGCAGACCAACCTTTCTGTTGGTTTCGATTTGACCCCATAGAGATGTGTAGCTGTTGATAACCTGCTCACCACCCCAGAAGAAGTGATAGGTCCAATCAAAGCCCTTTGCCGGATCTCCGCCACGACCGAAGAAAAATGCATCCCACGGCGTATCGGCGGACAGGCTCGGCACTTCGTTCAATTCACACTGGTCGGCCACCGGATTTACGGTATCAGCCGAGGAAGATGAAAGCATCAGGTGAACCTCGTCATTGAGGATCAGTTCGGATGCCACTTCTGCAGCGCGGTTTGGGTTCGACTGGCTGTCCTTGCGGATCAGGCGAAAGTCATAATGCTTGCCACCAACATCAATGCCCTTGTCGAAGGTTGATTGCAGCTGGCCCAGCACGTAATCATCGGCGGAGCCGAATCCCGCAATCGGGCCTGTGGTCGGACTTACCCAGCCCACACGGATTTCATTTCCAGCGCCCCATGACCTTCGCGGCAGGATGGCCGGCGCAGCAAGCGCTACCGCGCCCGTTCCCAGAACCTGGCGCCTGGACCATGTTGATTTAAAATTGTGTGACATTGGTTTCCTCCCGTATTTCGCTTGCCTTGAAGGCACTTGTTTCCTCCTGCCATCCTGGCAACATCTCCCGCAGCCAGAACAGTACTTCGTTATCTGGGACTCATCCCAAACTGCGAAACAGGTGCAGATTTGCACAAGTCCCATATTCGCACAACAAAAATATATTATATCGTTGACAATGCATTTTCTGATATCGTCTATTCAGGTAAGGGGGAGAAGAACATGACCCAAGGCGCATTGCCTTTGTCGATAAGGGGGCTTCATAAAAGTTTTGGAGCCCTTGTGGTCGCTGAGGATATTTCGTTCGATGTGGAAGAGAACTCCGCCTTGGGGATCATTGGCCCCAATGGCGCAGGCAAGACCACCCTTTTCAACCTGATTGCGGGTGCGATGAGTCCGGGTTCTGGCAAAATCAATTCTTTCGGCAAGGATATCGGCTCCATGGATGCCCGTCGCCGATGCCTTGGCGGCATAGCGCGTAGCTTCCAGGTACCTCAGCCCTTTTCCGGCATGACCGCTTTTGAAAACGTCTTGATCGCGGCAGCTTTCGGGCGTGGACTGAACGAACACGCGGCGCGCAAATTCGCCATCGAGGCAATCGACCGAACCGGGCTCGGGGGTTCCTCGAACAGGCTGGCCGGTTCCATGACGCTTCTGGATCGAAAACGGCTCGAGCTGGCACGTGCATTGGCAACGGGGCCGCGCCTGCTTTTGCTTGATGAAATTGCCGGGGGACTCACCGAGGCTGAATGCCGGGATCTTGTATCGCTTATCAAGGAAATTCGAGATCAGGGAATGACCATTATCTGGATCGAACACGTGCTGCATGCTCTGCTTGCCGTGGTCGATCGGGTCATGGTGCTGGACTTCGGCAAGGTCATTGCGCAGGGCGCCCCGGATGAGATCATGAAGGATCCGCAGGTCGCGGCGGTTTACCTGGGGCCGGATTCAGAGGAACTGGAGATGATCAATGGCTGAACCACTCCTCAGCGTCAAAGACCTCTCGTCCGGCTACGGTGATTTTCAGGCCCTGTTTGGCGTAAGCTTGGAACTTCAGGAAAACGCGATTCTCGGACTGGTCGGCGCCAATGGTGCGGGGAAATCAACCCTGTTCAAGGCGATTCTGGGCCTTCTTCCGCGCGCTCGCGACATGGTCAATTTTCGCGGCAAACCCATCGGAAACGTGAAAACGGAAGATCTTTCCAGGCTGGGCATCGTCATGGTGCCCGAGGGTAGAAAGCTCTTTCGCTCGCTTTCGGTCGAAGAGAACCTGCAATTGGCTGCAGAATACGGCAGGAAAGGGGAATGGACGCCGGACCGGGTATTCGAACTGTTTCCGATTCTCGGCCAAAGGCGCCGACAGGCAGCAACATCCCTTTCCGGCGGCCAACAACAGATGGTGGCCATCGGCCGGGCGCTGGTCGCCAATCCGGACGTCATCCTGTTCGATGAGATATCGCTGGGCCTGGCCCCGATTGTTGTCAATGACGTCTATGCCGCGATGCCGCAGATCAACGCCAGCGGCATCTCTGCCATCGTCGTTGAGCAGGACGTGGACAGGGTTCGCAAGCTCTCCCATTCGCTGGTATGCCTCAATGAAGGCCGGGTCGTTTTGTCCGGGCCGTCACAGGATTTTACAAAGGCGCAGCTAACCGCTGCCTATTTCGGAGAATAACGCTATGGGAATAGCCGAAGCCATTGTGCAGGGCGTGCTCCTGGGTGGACTATACGCGATATTTGCTGCCGGGTTGAGCCTCGTGTTCGGTGTCATGCGGCTGGTTAATATCGCCCATGGCGACTTTATTGTACTGGCTGCCTATATCGCCCTCATGGTGGTCAGCCTCACCGGCCTGCATCCATTTGCGTCGCTGTTGATCGTGGTGCCGTTGATGGCATTGATCGGGTATGGCTTGCAGCGGTTCGTGCTTGAAAGAACGCTGGGTGAAGATCTGCTTCCGCCCATTCTGGTGACATTCGGATGTGCAGTCATCATCCAGAACGCTCTGTCGGCACTGTTTTCCACGGATGCACAGCGCCTTAGCGCCGGTTCAATAGAAACCGACAGCCTGCAAGTTGCCGGATTGTCGATTGGTGTCCTGCCCTTGCTGACCTTTGCCATTGCGGTGGCCATCATTGCAGCGCTTGAGTTCGTGTTTTTCCGCTCCCGTATCGGCCGTGCTTTCCGGGCCACATCCGATGATCCCGAGACAGCACAGATCGTGGGAGTTTCCACCAAGCATGTGTTCGGTCTGGCAATGGCGCTTTCCTTTGGTGTCATGGCAATTGCCGCAGTGCTGCTGGCGGCGCGTTCCAGCTTTGACCCCTTCTCCGGACCGGCGCGGCTGATCTACGGCTTCGAGGCGGTCATCATCGGTGGACTGGGCAATTTGTGGGGAACGCTTGCTGGCGGGATTGTGCTGGGTATTGCCCAAACACTTGGCGCGCAGATATCGCCGTCGTTCCAGATCCTCGCCGGGCATCTGGTTTTCTTTGTTGTGCTGGCGCTGAAACCACGCGGCCTGTTTCCAAGGATGGACTGACCCATGTCAAAATCTGCACTTCGTGTTGCTATCGGTTTGACTGTGATTACGGCAATTCTCGCAGCAGCCCCCTGGTTTGCGGGGCGCGCGGATTTGCGTCTTATCGGCGAGATTATGAGTTATATGGCGCTGGCGATTCTGTGGAACCTGTTGGTCGGATATGCAGGGCTTGTATCCGTCGGCCAGCAGGCCTTCGTCGGCCTGGGTGGCTATTGTCTGTTTATCTGCGTGATCTGGTTCGATTTTCCACCCCTGGCGGCCGTGCCCTTGGCAGCGCTGGTCGCCGGTGCGGCAGGCGCCATCTTTGCCCCTCTGCTGTTCAGGCTTGAAGGCGCCTATTTTGCAGTCGGCACATGGGTGGCGGCCGAAACCGTTGCCTTGATTTTTGCGGCCATTCCCTCGCTTGGCGCTGGGGCAGGCATGTCACTGCCCACTGCTGCGGTAAAGGCAATCGCGTCCAGCCGGGAAGTCAGGGAATGGACTGTTTACTGGCTGCTTCTGGCAATCGGCATGGGTGTGCTTGGCGGCGTCTATCTGCTCATCCGCTCCAAGGCAGGCCTTGCATTGATGGCTCTACGCGACAATCCAACAGCGGCAGGTTCGCTTGGGGTGGATATCTGGTGGACGCGCTTCTGGACCTATCTTGGCGTTGCAGCGGCAACCGGTGCGGTCGGCTCTGTTATTTTCCTTCAGAAATTGCGAATTTCACCTGATGCAGGATTTTCACTGAACGATTGGACCGCAATTGTGATTTTTATGGTGGTTATCGGAGGAATCGGGCGGATCGAGGGTGCAATCGTCGGCACACTGATCTATTTCCTGCTGCGCGAACTCTTGGTCGACTATGGTACGATTTATCTGATCGTGCTGGGCCTGGCTGGAATATTGGTCATGATGTTCTCGCGATCAGGTTTATGGGGCATCGTGGAACGCCGACTGGGCTGGTCCCTGCTGCCAACCCGGCGGTTGCGTGAATAATACGGAGATAGGCTGAATGCAGATCGGGCTGACGAAAGATGCTGGCGCCTCCCAAAAAAGCAGAACGGCGCGCACTTGCAATTTGTTGCGTGAAGCCATTGTGAATGCGCAATTGAGGCCCGGCCAAAAGTTGCGCATTGATGAATTGGGCAAAACGTTTGATGCCAGCATCGGCGCCGTGCGCGAAGCGCTTTCTCGCCTTACGGCCGAGGGTCTCGTGATTGCCCAGCCACAAAAAGGCTTCGTCGTTGCACCGATCTCCCGCCGTGACCTGATCGATCTCACCGAAGTTCGTATCGATATAGAAAACCGCTGCCTTGCCGCTTCGATCCGTAGTGGTGATCTTGACTGGGAAGTTGAGTTGTTGTCGCTGCATCACCGTTTGAAAGCCCTGGGCAGCAAATATCTCGACAAAAATGCGGAAGAAGCCAATCAGTGGCACCTTGTCCATGAGCGATTCCACGATCAACTTACAGCGGCGTGCGGAAACAGCTGGTGGCTGAAGCTGCGCAGGCAATTATACACTCAGTCCGAGCGCTACCGCAGGCTTTCCGATCCACTGGACAGCAAAGGCCGGGATATCAGGGTGGAACACGGTGCCATTGCGGATGCTGCACTGGCCCGTGATGCCAAGACAGCCAAAGCTGCCATGACGGATCATTTGCGCCGCACTTGCGATATCATTTTGCAATCCGATATCCCCTTCTCCGATCCGGATGAGATTACCCGATCCGGCGACACTCGATTCAAGGCGGGTTGAAGGTTGACAACCGCGGATGACATCACTCCACAGGCGCGAGCACGAAATCGAATTCACAACGCCACACGACGGCGTCTTCATCCACTTTGACAAAGTCGCCGATCAGGGACTGCTTGACACCAAAAACGGTGTCGGAGTCGATATAGGGGTCATCGCCAACAAAGATGTGCGTCACCAGTTTCTGACAGCCGGATGCCGTTACAATCACATGGGTATGGGCAGGTCTGTATGGATGGCGGCCCATGCCGGTCAGCATATCGCCGACCGGGCCGTCGACCGGTACAGGGTATGAAACCGGCTTGATGCCGACGAAATCGTAAGCCCCATCTTCTCCCGTCACAAAGATGCCCCGGTTGTTCCATTTCGGTTGGATGCCGGGCTGCTGAACATCGTAGAAGCCTTCCGCGTTGTCGGACCAAACATCAATGCTCGCGTCCCTGATCGGTTTGCCATCGGTATCGAGTACGCGGCCCCTGAAATGGCAGCTTTCTCCTATGCCATCGAGGCTGATATTCGTGCCCATTGCAAGTTCGGGAGCGCCGGCAACATGGAAAGGTCCGAGAACGGTGTTTTCCGTTGCGTTGGGCGGACGACGGTTGTTGACGGCATCGACCAGCATCGAGACGCCCAGGACGTCGCTAAGAAGAATGTATTCCTGACGCTCAGCAGAACATTTCTGCCCAGTGCGCGTGAGAAAATCGATTGCGCGCTCCCATTCATCGGGCGTGATCTCGATTTCCTTGATGATGTCATGCACATGCTTTGTGACCGTCGACATGATCAATTTGAAACGCGGATCGACATCGTCGGTCATCCGGGAAACAAACGCTTCAACTGAATTCTCTTCGGAAAAATACTGTGCCATTCAGGCCCCCCAACACGATTGCACGTCAGTCCATGACTGCCGCGCGTTGTTCATTCATTCGATACGCTGCCTGCCCGCATCACAGATATTCGTCGATGTCGTCCCGTATGCTTGAAAAGAGTTTGCGAAGCTGGCGAAATCTTCTCGCACCATAAAGCAGCGTATCCTGGCTTGCTACATGTGCAGTCGCCACTACGTCACCGAAAAGTACGGTATGGGTGGAGTGTTCACTGCTTTCACCAAGCACGCAGTCGAACGCTGCGGCTGCTCCTTCAAGAACCGGCGCTCCCGTTTTCAAGGTTGTCCACGTACCCGTTTCGAAACGGTCCGCATCCTCGCCACTCATACCGGCAAATACCATCGCAACCTTGTTCTGTTCCTCGGCAAGCACATTTACGCAGAATTTGCCAGCAGCCATGATCTTGTCGTGGGTAAAGCCATTGCGATTAATGCAGACGAGCAAACGCGGGGGCTGCGCGCAGACCGAGGAAACAGCTGTTGCCGTCAGCCCGAAGCGCTCACCATCAACCTCCGTGGTGATAACGCAGACTGAGGAGACGTGCTGTGCAATTGCGTTGATATACTCTGGTGCCGGAACCGGGGGCAGAGTCTGTTTTTTGCCTGGCATCTGGATGGCCTCAGATAATCGGCGTGCCGACATCCACGCCCAGCAGGGACCGTCCGTAGATCTCCGCACCGGCATCAAACAGCAACAAACCATGCATGTTGGCCGCCTGAATGTTGCGCGCATTCAACTGTATCGGGCTTTTGAGCGAAAGGCCTGCAGCCCCGCCAATCGTGTAAAGCTTGTTGACCGCATCGCGGCACAGGCGCGGAACCATGGCAATATCCATGCGGTAGCGGGCGCGCAACTGCAATGGCATTTTTTCGCCACGCCGTGCATATTCATCCACATCGTCTGCTGCTTTGTAGAACAGCAATTCAGCCATACGAATCATGGTTTCCGCTTCACCCACTGCGATCTGCAACGGTGACCACTCATGGGAGATATGGCCGGTATACTGAACCATCTTGCCGGGAACCACCCGAAGGAATTCCTCCAGCGCATGTCTTGCGGCACCAATTACCGATGGCACGATGAACATGCCCAGGACAGGCCCAGCCTGGCACTTATGGACAGATGGGGTATCTTCGCTGGCAAAGGCTTGCGTCTCATTTTCGAGAAGCGCCGGCAGGGAAACATAACGGTGTGCTGGTATATGCACATCGGAGCATTTTACCGAATTGGACCCTGTACCCTGCAGGCCTGCCACGTGCCAGTCATCAAGCCGTACAACGTCGGAAACCGGCACGGCAAAATCGCCTTGATCGATCATGTTTCCGTCCTGGTCCTCGACTGCGGCACCAAGTACCAGCCAGTTGGCTGCGGCATTGCCCGAAGCAAATGGCCAGAAGCCGCTCAGGATGTAACTGCCATCCGCCTGTTTGACCGCTTTGCCGCGCGGGCCAATCACGGCAGCAATCGCCTGGTTCGGTCCGGTTGAGTAAATCTCTTCCTGCGCCTGCTCCGGCATGTGGGCAATGATGAAGTCATGTGCGTGATACACACCCAGTACCCATGCGGTTGCCTGGCAGCCTTTTGCAATGGTGGAAACCGCATCCACATGCGCGCGCATGGACAATTCGGAGCCGCCCCATTTCTTGGCCCGGAAAATGCCCAGAAGGCCGCTATCGGCAAGAAGCTTGATGTTCTCCGGCGGGACCTTTCGATCACTGTCAGTTTCGATCTGTCGTGAGCGCAGTTCCGGAACAAGAGATTCCGCAACCGATTTCACATCAGCTTCGGACAGTGTTTTACCTGTGTGGATATTCATTGCTTCCTCCCGATTTCATTCTCGAATGGTATTCAATTTTGAAGTACTGTCAATAATGAAAGTTATTCAATCAGGCTTGCCTGCAGTTGAAAAACCCATCATCCTATGCTGCGGGTCTATTTCCGTAAAATCGTCGCGAGGAATCTGTATGAATACCGCAGATCAGCAAAAACCCGGCCGGGTCGCCCGCCGCCGCCAGCGCAACCATGAAACGCTTATCAAGGCGGGGCAGGACGTAATGGCCGAAAAAGGTATCGATGCCGCAACAATGCAGGAGATAGCAGACCGTGCCGATTTGGGTGCGGGAACGGTCTACAGCTATTTCAAATCCAAGGACGACCTGGCGATAGCCGTGCTGGAAAGACTGATGCATGATCTTGCCACCCGCATCGAGAAGGTCACTGACACGTTCGGTGATCCCGGTCAGGTCTATGCCTATGGCGTCTACAAGGTGATCGAAACGGCGACGGGGGATCTGCGCTGGAAGCAGCTTCTCAGTCGCTCGGAGGTTATCGCAGATGCGATGTATCGCCAGATGGGCCCGTTCGCTATCCGTGATCTGGAGAACGCCACGCGGGCCGGGCGTTTCAGGGTTGAGGATGCAATGCTTACCTTCAAGATGGCTACCTATGCCATTGTCGGCGTGGCACTTGCGGTAACCACCGGCCAGATGCCGGACTCCGTTATCGATGAATCCATTGTCGGCATCCTGTGCATGACAGGCATTGGACGTGATGAAGCAATTGAGCTTGTATCGCGAGAACGCCCGCCCCTGCCCGCCTGAAATGCCTCGATTCCGATATCTTCTTTCATGGCGGCGGTGCACTCGCAGGGCCCGACCACCCTCATCTCAGCATGAAAATATCCATGCTGGTCAGCGAGACCTGGGGAACGAAGGTAATCACCAGCAAGACGATGAGAAACACGAAAAAGAACGGTGACACCCCACGATAGATGTCCGTCGTCCGCATTCCGAGAACGGATTGCGCAACGAAGATGTTGATGCCGAATGGTGGCGTGAAAAGACCGATCGCAAGGTTCAAGGTCATGATGATACCGAAGTGAACCTTGTCGATACCGAGGGAATCCACGACCGGTATCAGCACCGGGGTCAGGAGCAGTATTGCCGACATCGGGTCCATGAAACAGCCCCAGATCAACAGCAGAATATTCACGGCAATGAGGAATTGCCACGGTGTGATTTCCGCTTCCGTGATCCAGGCGACAATAGTCTGGGGAACCTGGTTTACCGTCAGAAGCCATGAGAACAGTCCGGCAACTGCCACGATGACCAGGATCTGCGACGTGAACACCACTGTCGATACGGCGCAATCAAGTATGTCCCTGGCGCCCAGTTCGCGGAAAATGAAGCATGTCACGAGGATGGAATAGCCACAGGCGACAGCGGCCGCTTCGGTAGGCGAGAAAATACCGCCATAGATACCGCCAAGCACGATCACTGGCGCTCCCAAAGCCCAGATTGCCCGCCAGCTTGCTTTGGCAAACCCACTGAATGTTGGACGGGACCTCGAACCGAAGCCACCTGCGCGGGCGGCAATCATGATGTAAATGGCAAGGATCAATGCAAGCAAAAGGCCGGGAAGAACGCCGGCAGCATAAAGCCGTGGAATGGAGGTCTCGGAAGACGCACCGTAAACGATCATCGGGATGGACGGCGGGATGATGATACCGATTGCACTGACCGAGGTGATCATGCCTGCCGAGAAACTCGGCGGATATGCATCCCGTATCATCGCCGGATGCATGACCTTGCCGACGGATGCAACCGCTGCAGCGCTTGAACCGGAAATGGCACCAAAGACCGTGGCTGTTCCCACCGTTGTCACACCCAGGGACCCGGGAAGCCCACCCACCATTGAGCGAACCCATTCAACGAGGCGAAGGGAGACTGTTCCCCGCGACATGATTTCTCCGGCAAGAATGAAGAATGGAACCGCAAGCAGGCCGGTGGCGTTCAGCGATCCGAAAAGATTCTGATGGATCGCGTTGAGCGGCATGTTCATGTAAAAGGCGATCGCGACAGTGGAGGCAGCCAGCAACACTGTAAAGATCGGGAATCCGAAGATAAGCAGGAGCAGCGGAAGAATTCCAAGGGCGAAAGTCATGTTCCATCGATCCCGATATCATCGGCCAGCCTGTCACTGTCACCATGAAAGTCAGTCGGTTTTCCGGCTAACAAACGGATCAGGCGCAACAAGGCGACAAGAGAGATTGCAACAAGTCCAAGCGTGACAGAGGCGTGAATGATCCAGATCGGGATTTGCGCTGCATCGCTTTTCATGCCGAAGCGATATAATCTGGATACATAACCACTGGAAAGCCAGGCCACCCACAGGCCGAGGCCCGCGATCACAAGCTGCTGGACAATGTTGAGTAAATGACGCGCCCGTGGCGCCAACATGTCTGCTACGATAGCCATGCGAATATCAGCGCCCTGCCAGGTGCATACGATTGCACCCAGCCAGACAAGCGCTATCATCCCGAAGATCGAGATTTCATCTGCCCAGAGTATCGCCTTGTTGAAGACATAGCGGCTGATAACATTCCAGATGCCGAGCGCCACCAGCACCAGCAACATGAGGCCCAACAGATATTGCAGGCCTCGCATCATTCTGTCTACTGCATTCAGCATTGCGCAGACTCACAATCAGGGAATGGTTTGGCAAGAAAACAGCTGGCGCGCGAAGACGGGTTCCGCGCCAGCGTGAATGGTGTTGACTCGTTCAGCGCGCAGCGGCCTTCAGCGTATCGTAATCGGCCTGCAACTGTGAATCGGCGGAGACCACTTTTTCGACTTCCGCGGTCGTTACCGCCAGATATTGGTCACGCTCATCTCCTTCAAGCCGGGCAATCTTGCCACCCTGCTTGGCCCATACAGCTTCGAGCGCTTTTGGACCGGACTCCAGCTTGGCAGCATATGCAACCTTCGCCTTCTCTGCTTCGTCCCGCACGATTGTCTCCAATTCAGGGCCGATACTGGCAAGAAAGTCGCGGCTGACAATCCCGCCAATGACGGTGTATTTGCCGGGAAGGTAGAGTGCTTCTTTGGCAACATCGGCAAACTTGAAACCGACAGCCACCGGAATATTGATGGCAGCGCCATCAATCTGGCCGGTCTGAATACCCGGAAGCGCATCGCCAAGCGGCATTGCGACAGGCGCCACACCAAGAGCTTCGAACGGCTTGATAACCAGTGTGATTGCACCCGGAGTGCGAATTTTCTTGCCCTTGAAATCGGCGATCTTGGTGATCGGATCCTTTGAGACCACGACCATCTGGCCGCTTGTCATCACGATGAGCGGCTCGACGCCGGCTTTGGAACCCATTTCGGCAAGCGCTGCCTTTACTTTCGGGTCGGAGAGTGTCTTGAGAGCATGGGATTCGCTGTCAAAAAGCCCGTCCGCATCCAGTATCTGGAAGCGCGGATCCACCCCGGTCATGAAACCGATTGCCGGCATGGTCATCTCGATTGTTCCCATGGCCACGCCTTCAATCGTTGCCGGGATCGGACCCAATTGACTCGCAGGATAAAGCTGCACATCAATGCGGCCACCGGAACTTTCCTCAACACCTTTTTCGAAAGCTTCCATCCATGCAGAAAGTGGATCAATCGGCGTTATTGGCGCTGGCGATGAAATCTTCATCACGAAATCAGCTGCTGGAGCTGCAGTAGCCGTGAACATGGCACCGCCGGAAATCATGGCAACAAGCGCCAATCCAAATGTTCTTTTCATTTTGTCCTCCCTGACAATTTTTCCGGTTTTTGCTGCCAGGCGAACACGGGCTGCAGAAAACAGATCGCTTTTTGAATATCGTTCACCAGTGCTGCATGTTAGATGTTAAAAATACCGTACTGATAACGAAAAGTGATCAATGAAATGAAATTCAACCAGTTGCGTGATTTCGTGGCCGTGGCGGAAGCCGGCAGTCTGCGCGGTGCCGCCAGAAAGCTTGGCCTTGCCCAGCCGGCCATAACGCGAAGCATCCAGGAGCTCGAACATTCTCTTGGTTCACAATTATTCATCCGGGAAGCCCGGGGGGTGCGTCTGACCTCCATCGGCATGGATTTCCGCAAGCGTGCAGTCAGCATTCTCAATGAAATCCGCAGGGCGCAGGAAGCGGTGAGTCAACAGCAGGACTCGGTCGAGGGTGAACTGGTCGTGGGACTGTCGGTTGCAACACACCTCGTTCTTCTTGGGGAAATCATTCCTGCCTTTCAGCGGCGCTATCCCAAGGTACGTCTCAGAATCATCGAGGGTTTTCTGCCGACATTGGAAGCGGATCTTCTCCTGGGCGATGTGGACCTGTATTTTGGTCCGGTTTCGGCCGAATACAAACTGGCCGATTTGCAGGTGACAATCCTTTTCAACAATGAACGCGTGGTCGTTGGCCGCCATGGACACCCGATGTCGGATGCACGCACCCTGGCCGATCTGACAAGCGCCGCCTGGCTGGCGACATCGGTGACCCATGACGCCAATGACGAATTCAGCACGGCATTTGTTCAGCGCGGGTTGCCGGCTCCCGTTCCAGCTGCCCGGTGCCAATCAGCCCTTTCCATTCTGACGCTGATGCTCAACTCCGATCTGCTGGCGATGATGCCGATACAGTGGGTCAAATCGCCGATGCTGAAAGGATGGCTGCAGCAAATCAACCTTAATGACACATTTCCCGCTCCCCCCATCGCCATGGTAAGCAAGACAGGACTGGGGCCAACGCCGGCCGGTGAATATTTCGCCCATCTGGCGCAGCGCGCCGCTCTGGGCCTTTGGGCCGAGTGATAGTTTTTCGCTATCACAACGTTAAAACTGCAATCTGACGAAAGCCTCCGCACCTTCCTATGACTGGTATCCACCGGGAGAGGTAGCGGGAGAGAAAAGACGTGTCCGATACAGATTTTGACGTATTGATCATCGGTGCAGGCCCTTGCGGTCTCATGCTGGCCAATGAACTCGGGCAGCGCGGCATCCGCACCATGCTTGCCGACCGCGAGGAAACAGTGGCAACGGCCCCCCAGGCCAATGCCACCCAGGCGCGATCAATGGAACACTACCGCAGGCATGGTTTTGCGCACGAGATTCGCATGCTTGGCCTGCCCCAGGATCATCCGACCGACGTCTCTTACTTCACGACCTTCAACGGTTATGAATTGGGACGATTTGCTATGCCGAAGTCCGGCGGAATTGATACTTATGTGCGAGAAAATGCCCATATCTGGAACGCGGCAGAGATGCCGCACCGCATTGCCCAGTCGCTTGTTGAACAGACTATGCTTAAAAACGCGCTCAAGCATCCTTCCATAACGATCGCGTTCAACGAGGAACTGCAATCATTCAAGGATCACGGTGACCGCGTTACCGCCACACTAGCCAACACCAAGACCGGAAATGAGAGGGAAGTATCCGCGCAATATCTGTTTGCTGCGGACGGACCGCAGAGTCTGACCCGGAAATCGCTCGGTATTCGCTATGATGGAGGCGATCCGTCCAAACGTGATTTCATGGGCGGTGAAATGCTGTCCATCTACATTGATGCGCCCACTTTCTACGATGAAATAAAAATACCGCGCGCATGGATGTACTGGACCTTCAATCCGCGGCGGCGGGGGCTGTTGGCTTCCGTCGATGGTGTGCGCACTTTCACCTTCGCCTCGCAAATGCGACCAGGCGAAAGCAAGGACAGCATGACGCCAGACGACGCTGGCCGCATGTTCATAGAGGCGGTTGGCAAGGAAATTCCGTTCAAGGTTACCGGGTTTGATTCGTGGATTTCCGGCAGGGCTCTTGTCGCACAAAAATTCCAGAAGGGCCGCGTCCTCATGGGCGGCGATGCCGTGCATCTTTTCACGCCCACAGGGGGCATGGGCTACAACACCGCCGTCGAGGATGCAGTCAATATCGGCTGGAAGCTTGCCGCCGTGATCAGGGGCGAAGCGCTCCCCCGGCTTCTGGAAAGCTACGAGACGGAACGCAAACCGGTTGCGGTTCGCAATACGGGTTTCGCAGCCCGCTTTGCCGATTCCGTCGGCCTTTATGCGCCCTCACCGGCAATCGAGGATGATACGCCGGCCGGCGAACTGGCACGCGCACGTGCGGGCGCCTATCTTGCCGAACACGGCAGAAACGAATTCACCATTCCCGGCTTCAGCTTGGGCGCACGATATGACGGCTCTGCGCTGATCATCGATGACGGGACCCGTTCCCCGCCGGACCAGCCTTCGGTCTATGCGCCGTCTGCGAAACCGGGCGGTCGCGCACCGCATTTCTGGATGGACGACGATTCGTCCCTGTTCGACAATTTCGGATTCGAGTGGACCCTGTTGCTGATCGATGCCCGCAGCAAGGCAGCCAAGGCATTTGAAGCCGCCGCAGCAAAGCGCGGCGTTTCACTCAAGGTGCTTGATCTGACAGCCAACGATTTCGCAAGGGATTTTTACGAGGCGCCGGCAGCGCTGGTGCGACCGGATCAGATCGTCGCGTGGCGCGGTGATCTCGTCCGGGAATCGGAGGCTTCCGACGTTCTGGGGACCGCACTGGGCGACAAGGTGAGCGCCGCAGCCGGTCGCGAAACAGATTCTTCCAGACTCGTCAGGCAGGACTCGAGATGAAGACATCGAATTTCATCAGCAATGAAGATGCGGAAATCCACTACGACAAATCGGGTTCCGGTCCGCTTCTGGTCATGATCGCGGGCGGCGGCGGAGACGGTGCGCGTTATGCCAGCGTTGCCGAGGCTCTGTCAGACCGCTATACGGTTATAACCTATGATCGGCGTTGCTGCGGCCGTTCCACCGGAGATCGCACACAGCCCTTCGACGCGGCCCAGCAGGCGCGCGACCTGTCTGCCATTCTTCGCAATGAAGGCGCCTCGGCCCATGTTTTCGGCAATTCCGGCGGTGCAGTGGTCGCGTTGAAACTTGCTGAGAATGCGTCCGGACTGGTGGAGAAAATGATTATCCATGAGCCACCTGCCCTGCCCCTGCTGGAAGATGGCGCGAAGTGGATTGCCGAGACCAAAAAGATCGAGGCAACCTATCGCGACAAGGGCCTGATGCCTGCCATGATGCAATTCCTCAGCCACATGAAGGGCGTCAAAGCTCCGCCCGCAGGCCCGCGGCCCGATCCGCGCAATCTGGAATTTTTCCTGTCCCGGGAAATTCACAACATCTGCCGGTTTGAGCCTGACCTCGAAGTCATTTCGAATTCTGGAATCAAGCTTGTTGCCTGCGCTGGAAAGGCAAGCGAAGACGCCTATTATGCCCGGACGTCTCGCGTCATTGCGGAACGCACGGGCTGTGCCTATCATGAATTCCAAGGCCATCATTTCTCGGCTGGTGACAAGCCGGATCAATATGCAGCAGATATTGCCACCGCAATTGGCATGGTCTGAGCGGGCCAAACCGGATCAGACAGACCCGGATCCATTTGACCGGATCAAGCAGGTATGGCGTTGACGATCAGCCGGTGCAGACCGCGCAGCGTATTGTGAGGCCTGCGCTCTTCTTCGACAATCTCAAAGCGGGCAATCCGATCTGCCAGCGCATTGAACATCACGGTCATTTCCAACTTTGCCAGATGCATTCCCGCGCATGTGTGGGTTCCATAGCCAAAGGCCACATGATCTCGGGCCGGGCGTGTAATATCGAACCTGTCGGCTTCTGGATAATGGCGTTCATCGCGATTTGCACAGGCATAGAGCATCATCGCTCGCGTGCCTTTTTTCAGCTCTACGCCGCCGAGTGAATGGTCTTGTGCAACATATCTGGAAAACGCCCTGATCGGCGACTCCATGCGTATGACCTCGTTGATGACACCGGTGACCAGACCCCGGTCAGCTCTCAGTCGTACCCACTGTTGCGGATTTTTCGCAAACAGCCAGATCGCGGATGATATCGCGTTGATCGTTGTATCGAGCGCCGGAGCGACATAGCCCATCATCATCGAACGCGCCTGCGCATCGGAAATCTCGCCTCTGCCCGCAGCTTCGAAGAGCGAAGCGCCCCAGCTGCCGGGCGTCAGTTTTTGCGGATCAATGCCGCGCGTATAGCTGCCGGCTTCCTGTGCGATCTGCAGGCCGGTCAGCGTTCGCTCATTTCCCATGGGACCGAATGCATCAAAGGAACCCGCGGCCCATTCGAGCATGTGCCGCCGGCCATCCTCGGGCAGGCCGACCAGCTCGGCGACGACATTGATAGGCAGGTAATGGCCGACATCTGCAACCGCATCGAAGCTTTCACGCTTCATCAGCAGATCCACCTGAGCCACGGCCAGTTCTTCCATACGCTCGCGCAGCTTTCTGACCGTTCCCGGCATCAACGGCAAGGCGAAGACCTTGCGCATGTCCAGATGTTCCGGATCATCCGTGCAAAGAATATTGCCCGCAAAGGCCTTGTTCATGGGCTCGTTCATCATGCAGCCGCGCGCCGAGGAAAAAACGCGCGGATTACCGAGGGCTGCGCGCAATTCGGTATGATGCGTGATCGCCCAGGCCTCATGGCGCGCCAGCCATACAACCGGCCCCAGATCACGAAGTTCACGGTAAGTGGGATAGGGATCGAGAATGACCTCATCCGACCAGAAGTCCCGGTCAAAGACCGGGACTGATTCGAGTGTCTGCGTGTCCATGGGATTCTCCCTCGCCATCTGATTTGCAGGCTCTTCCTGCCTCGCGCGCCGAAGGATGATGGTAAGCTTCGAAAGGATGACAACAAGATGCCCATAATATCCGACTGATACGGTTTCATGATCGTAACGGGCGCAACGCGGATGGAAACCTCCCCATTGGCGATTTATCGGGGCCTGTCATACCATTCATGCGATCAATCAGTTGACTTGATATCCGGCAACGACCTTGCCCGTGACGGTGATATTATTGTTCCTGTTGGGCGCCGACTGGTAGCGGCCATCATTGGACATTTTTACCTGCGCGCATTTCTCTTTGTCACCCCGCCGCCTTTTATAGCGAATACAGATCGTCTCCTGCTTGTGTTTGGCAATACGCCAAATGCCGACGTCCCGGTTTGTCTTGCCTGTGTTTTCAAATTTGACCCAATCGACAATTGTACCGTTGGGATCAAAATAGAAGCGGACCTTAAGCGGACCGGCCTGCGGAAAATCATTTGTCCTGCCTATGACCGTATTGCCAATCAGACGTTTCGAAATCTGTTGGCTGCTCTGAATTTTGCCATCGAAATTGTTGGTAGAGCCTCTCTTATCGAGAGGCGCATCGGACGTACTGGTTGTGCAACCGGAAATGAACACGGCCATCATTAAGAGGCACGGAGCAAAGGTTTTATGCAATTTTTCTCCCCCGGAACAATTCGGGCAACCGAGAACCATTGACCAAATTTGCTTTTAAATGATTCACACCTTCGCCGAAGATTTAAATCATATTGCAGATTGGTTCATTCCCACCCGATAGGCAAGACAAGTAGTCATGGGTATTGGCCAACTTCAAAATCTGGCTGATTCCCAGGCGATCGACCGCTTCTAGAATCTGCCTGTGGCGTCGTGTCAGTTCTCCGTTATCGCACCTGCAGGTGTCTGAAATCTTCCCGCAGGGGTTCCGGTGGCACGTCGAATTCAACATTGCGTGCATAGGCGTGACCGGCCTGAACGGCCATCGCGATCAGGCCGGGTGCATAGCAGTCACCGATCCGGGTCACGGAACGCACGCCTGCATCGGCCCAACGGTCTTTTATCGCGTTAAGGTCATGCCAGATCGTGTCGTTCGGTGTGCGTGAGGTCACAAGAACCAGCGTGCCACAGGCAATCTCATGGGCTTTTCCAGTGTATGTACATGCCAGCGTGACAGTCTCCGGAGACATGTCTGACACCGTTCTGAGCGGGATGATCGTCACATTTCGTTCGATCAGGCGTTTCTGAATGCGGGCCTGTTCCAACGTGTTTACAGCCCAGGGAGCGACAATCGGAGTCGGGGTTACAAAAACAACCTCGTGACCAGCATCCGCGATCAGCTCGGCCAAAACACTGGCCATGTAAAAACGGTCATCGTCAAAGATCACAATTGGCCCTTCCTTGTTCACGGCCGCCGCGCCCCTGGTCATCAGGTCGTCCGGCGTGAGTATGCGTTCAGGATCAAGGAACTCCATTGGGAGGCGATGGGCACGACCGACACCGTCAGCCCGCCACGTCGCCCCGGTGGCCAGCGCGATATGCGGCATACCGTATTCCAGCAGATCATCAGCAGTCAGCGGGCTTTCCAGATACATCTCGGCATTTTGAACCTGCTGCAACTGCCATAGCCGCCAATCCCGCACCCGCCCCCAGGTCGCAAGTCCGGGCAGATTTGCCTCGCGTGTCGCGCGTCCACCCCATTGTGTGCCCGCCTCGGCCACCATCACCTCCGCGCCGCGCGCTGCCAGAGCGCGGCCAGCCTCAAGGCCGGACGGGCCACCGCCGACGATCAGGTATTGTTCAGGTTCAGCAAGGGCAGGAATGCTCTCGGGGTGCCAACCGCGACGCCATTCCTCGGCCATGGTCGGGTTCTGCGTACAGCGAAGTGGTGTGTTGGTGTTGTCCCCCATAACGCAGATGTTGCAACCAATGCACTCTCGGATCGCTTCAAGCGCGCCGGCCGCGATCTTTTGAGGTAAAAATGGATCGGCAATCGAGGGCCGTGCCGCACCGATCAGATCCAGCTGCCCATTCTTGATCACCCGCACCATCGTGTCAGGCGAGGTAAAGCGACCGACCCCGACCACGGGTTTGGTCGTCATTGATTTGACGAAGGATGTATAATCTTGCTGAAATCCCTCCTCTGAAAACCGCGCGGATTGGCTGTCATTGGACCAGTCCGACAGGTTCACATCCCAAAGATCAGGCTCCTCAGCCAGCGCCTCGATAATGTCACGGCCCTCCGCATCAAATTGCATCCCACCCGCGCCCAGGAGTTCATCGACGGCCATCCGAACAGCTACGGCGCAGGTGTCTCCCACGGCTTCTTTTGTGTCCTGAATGACCTCACGGAACAGGCGCAAACGGTTCTCCAAGGAGCCGCCGTATTCGTCGGTTCGGTGGTTATGCCGCGCCAGCAGAAAGTGATGAAGCAAGGTCATCTCATGCCCTGCATAGACATAGATAATGTCGAACCCGGCTTCTTTTGCGCGCTTGGCTGCAGCAACATGCCAGCTTCGGAACGCAGCGATGTCAGCCTTGTCCATGGCGCGCGCTTGAACAGGGTCGTCGACATCCACCAGGGCGGATGACGGGGCAATCGGTGCCAGACGGCTATACCGGTTGGCGCAATGCAGCCCATTGTGAGCCAACTGGATCGCTGCAAGGCTGCCATGTTCGTGTACCGCATCTGTCACCAAACGCAGCGCCGGAATATCGTCGACACTCCATAACCGCGCCTGATTCGATGGCGTCAGATCAGATGTCGGGTGAATTTCAGTTTCCTGTGTTGAAACAACGCCCCAACCCCCTTCGGCTTTGATACCGCGCAACCGCGCCTCGGCCTGCGGATAGCGATGCCCCATACCGGTACAATGCGGCACCTGATAAAACCGGTTGCGGGTTGTTACAGGTCCGATTTTGACCGGTTCAAAAAGAACATCAAAACGTGGGTCACGCATGGCAGGCTTCCCTCTGGTCCATTTTTGATTTGGAAGATAAGGGTTGTAGCGCAAGTGTCGAGATCATTCGCCGCCTGCTTGTATAAGATGTTTCGCCAGAGACATGCCAAATTGTTGTCAAAACAACTTCACATGATCCCGAATCTGCGCATACTTTGCTGTTGCTGCCAGGAGATGACACGCAGGAGGCTGATGCGAAAGGCAGGAAGGTCCGGCGATTTCAACGAATTGCAACAACAATGCTCGCGCATACAGAAGCTTAGAATTGTCTTGTACTTCATGCGGCTCTGCTGTCGGTTTCATTTCGGCCATCGAACATCGCACCCTCGGAAATCAACTGGTGCACCATGGTGCCTGCCTTGTGCTGACACAGCGATATTCGAAACCCTAAACACTTGAAATCATTGATGCCGAATTCTCTGTGTTAGCGGTGTGATCGCACATTCAGCTAAAGTACATGGTTACATGATTGCAATGAGCACTCATGTAAATCATTGTATTTATAGAGAAAACTGGAGCGGGCGAGGCGATTCGAACGCCCGACCCCAACCTTGGCAAGGTTGTGCTCTACCCCTGAGCTACGCCCGCTCGGCTTTGTGAAGATCCGATGTGATCCTCAACAGGGTTTCGACAAGGATAAACCCTGCGACCGGCGCTATATGGCGCAACAGCGCGGCAATTGCAACAGGAAAATGAAAGCAATTGCGCTGTGGCTTTGCCATTGCGATTTCAGGCCCTGCAGCCTATCACTTGCGATGAATGAACCAGAGTGAAATTGTGATGGCGGCAAGCGCTGCCGCAGGACCCCGGCAATGAGCGAAAATGAAGAGACAATAATGCCCAAAACAGCCGAAGAGCTGTTTGCTGTTCTTGATGAATTGGGCATCGCGCACACGACAAAGCGCCACCCGGCGGTCTTTACGGTGGCCGAATCGCAATCGCTGCGCGACGAAATCCCGGGCGGTCATACAAAAAATCTCTTTTTGAAGGACAAGAAGGACCAGTATTTTCTGGTGACGGTTGAAGAGGATGCCGTGGTCGACCTGAAAGCCATCCACACGCTGATCGGCGCGAGGGGCCGCGTTTCCTTTGGCAAACCGGAACGGCTGATGGAATTTCTTGGCGTCCTGCCGGGCTCGGTGACAGCTTTCGGGGTGATCAATGACAGGGACCATCGCGTGCGCATGGTGCTTGACGAATCCCTGCTGAGGCACGACATCATCAATGCACACCCGCTGCGCAATGATGCGACAACATCCATCGGGCGAGACGATCTTGTCCGCTTTCTTCAATCGACCGGCCACGAGCCGCTAATTGTGGCTGTTTCCTGAAGAAACCTTGAAATTTCACCCCGCAACACCGATGTCGCGGGGGAGTATGAAACCTATTTGTACAATGACCGGACGAACCGGTCGGAATCGGGAGAGACTTATGCAGGATGGCGACAACCCCTACGGCGGTTCCTTTGGCAACCAGATGGGCGGCACCGTAAGTTACAACAGTGGTCAGCCGGCGGCAGGCACAAGTCCTGCCAACACGGGTCCTGCCGGCACGGCTCCCGCAGGCGCGAATCCCCTTGGCGCGTTGGGCAATGGACCGGCCGGCGGACCGCTGATCAAGGACACGACGACAGCAGATTTTACCAGAGATGTGATTCAGGAATCGCAGAACCAGCCGGTGCTGGTGGATTTCTGGGCGCCCTGGTGCGGACCGTGCAAGCAGCTCGGGCCAATCATTGAAAAAGTGGTGACGCAGGAGGGCGGCCGGGTAAAATTGGTGAAGCTGAATATTGACGATCATCCCGCCATACCCGGGCAGATGGGCATTCAGTCCATACCGGCGGTTGTCGCCTTTTCAGGCGGCAAGCCAGTCGATGCCTTCATGGGTGCGGTGCCGGAAAGCCAGATCAAGGAATTTATCGAAAAGCAGATCAAGGAAAGCGGCGGTGCGCCGGATATCGGAGCGATACTGGCGGAAGGCCATGCAGCGCTTGAAGCCGGAGACATCAACACCGCAGCACAGATTTTTGGCTCTGTCCTGCAGGCCGAGCCGGAAAATGCCAAGGCGATGGCCGGTATGGCCGAATGCATGATTGCTGCTGGTCAGAGCGATCAGGCCCGTGAGATGCTTGAAGGCCTGACAGACGAACAGAAGGCTGTCCCCGAAGTTGCCGGCATACTTGCCCGTTTTGCGCTGGAGGATGAAGTGGCGGGCCTTGGTGATCCTGCTGCACTGGAAGCGCGGCTTGCAGCCGATCCGAATGATCACGACGCCCGCTTCGATCTGGCCAGCATTCTCAATGTCATGGGCGAACGCGATGCGGCTGCCGATCATCTTCTTCACATCATGAAGACGGATCGTACCTGGCGTGAGGACGGTGCGCGCAAACAATTGCTGACCTTCTTCGAGGCCTGGGGTCCGATGGACGAAGCGACGCGTGCGGCACGGCGCAAATTGTCGGCAGTGATGTTCTCCTGATTATGCAAATGGGGTCGCATCCTCTACACTGGCAGGCCGGGTCCTTGCGTGAAAGCGTGAAATGAATTGCTCTGAAACAAGGTTTTAGGACATTGCAAGTCGGAAATGCACATTACCGGACCGAAAAGGACATTCCAGTCAATGTCCCTCTGTTTCCGCTGTCCGGCGCGCTTTTGCTGCCCGGTGGCCAGATGCCACTGAACATATTCGAGCCGCGTTACCTGACCATGATTGATGATGTGCTGGGGATCAATCGGGTGATTGCGGTCATTCAGCCGCAGTTCGATCGCAAGGGCGAAGCGCAAGAGGGTGAAAATCCGGCACTGTGTTCGGTGGGAACGCTTGGCCGTATCACATCGTTGTCGGAAACCGGCGATGGGCGCTACATACTCTCGCTTGTTGGTATCTGCCGATTTCGACTGCTGCAGGAAGCGCCTTTCAAAAAACCCTACAGACGGGCGCATATTGCCCCTTTCCTCAATGATCTTGCCAGTGATGACGAGGCGGAATCGGTTGATCGCAAGGCCCTTTTGAAAAGTTTCAAAGCCTATCTGGAAGCCAATCAGCTGGAGGCGGACTGGGAGAGCGTGGAGCAGGCGGGCAATGCCACCCTGGTCAATACGATGTCCATGATGGCGCCCTATGGTCCTGCAGAAAAACAGGCGTTGCTGGAAGCGCCGGATTTGAAGGCCCGCGCAGAAATGCTGGTGGCCATTACCGAAATGGCGCTGGCGCGCGACAATGATGACTACGACACGGTGATTCAGTAATTTCGAGTGCCGGGAACGCGATGAAATCGCTTCGTTCCCATACTTCCCTTTGAAGGCAATCCGCTCTAAAAGATTGGCCATGTCCAAAACGCGCCGCGCCGCCACCATTGACCCGAAACTTCTGGAACTGCTTGTGTGTCCGCTGACCAAGGGGCCTTTGGAGCTGGATGTGGAGAAAAACGAGTTGATCTCGCGGCTGGCCAACCTTGCTTACCCGGTTCGCGATGGTATTCCGATCATGTTGCCCTCCGAGGCGCGCGCCATTGATGCCGATGACAAGGTGTAGCCTTGAGCAAGCGTGGTGACATTCGCCGCAACCAATTGCTGGCAGCGGCGGCAAACCGGTTCTGGCAATTCGGATACGGCAGCACCAGCCTTGCCGACATAGCGAAAGATGCCGACGTCAAACTTGGCAATGTTTACTATTATTTTCGTACCAAACAGGATCTTGCCGAAGGCGTCGCCAATATTTTTGTCGAGGAAACCCAGTCCATGCTTTCGCAGGTAAGCGAAACGGAACCGGATCCGCGCCGCCGTATTGTTGCCCTGCTGCGGCGTCTTTCCCAGTCCAGTCGCAGCCGGGTCGACAATGGATGCCCGATCGCATTGGCTGTGCGGGATTTTCGCACCGATGCGCCGATGGCTTCGGCACGGGCGGCCTATTCCTTCGAGCTTCTGATCGGATTTATCGGGCGGGAGTTGCAACGCACCGGATCGCGCCCTTCCGTTGCGCTGGCAAAAGCACGCGAAATCATAGTGGAATGGCAAGGTGGCATCTCGCTGGCGCATGCGCTGGGCGATGCAACTATATTGGCCGAGAGTTTCCGCCGCGCCGAACAGCGACTGGCGCGCAATCTTTGAGGCCTTTTTCACGTCATCAAAGGGGGCAATCAGGGCGCGCCCGAAGACAGGTCATCGCGCCTTTGCATATCAAGAGGGATTCATCTCCATGCTGACATTTGCCATAGCCTGTTGCCTGCTGCTGATCACTCCGGGACCTGGCGTTCTGACGGCCGCAGGCGTGGGCTCGGGCTATGGATATCGCCATGGCGTGATCTATATCGCCGGCCTGTTTGTCGGCTCCAATCTCGTTGGACTGGCCGTGGTGACCGGTCTTGCGGCAATCATTCTGGCGGACCCGGCCATTCGCACCGTGCTGTTGTGGGCCTCGACCGCCTATCTGATCTATCTGGCCTATCGCATTGCATTTTCGGGAACCAAGGTCGCCTTTATCGGTGCGCCGAAAGCACCTGGCTTCACGGGCGGTGTGCTGTTGCAGGCAATCAACCCGAAGGCCTATACGGTCAATACGGCGCTGTTTACCGGCTTTCAGATCTGGCCGGATGCACTACAGGCCGAAGTGCTGGTCAAATTCGCCATTATCAACGTGATCTGGATACCGGTTCACCTGCTGTGGCTTGCGGCGGGTGTCTCCCTGCACAGGCTGGATCTTGCACCGCGCACACAATTTATCATCAACATCCTCATGGCGCTGGCCATGCTGGGTGTTGTCGCCTTGGCGGCCTGGCGGGAATTTTAAAAAGTGGGAGCCGGTTTTTGGACGCTGTTAGCGGTCCCCGGACCCCATCTTTTTTACCTATTGACCGGGCCACACATCAGCCCGGTTCAGGGTTTTTTCTTCGCGATGGCGGCAAATTCCTGATGCAACCGTTCTTCCAGCTTTACCAGATCGTCTGGCAATGGCTGGCCGGTTGCCCGCATCTGGTTCAGCTCCATGTGAATGTTCTCATAAAGCTCATGGGCATCTTCAGGCTGGTTTTCCATTTCCATGAAGAGCAGATTTATTCTTGTGATCAAGTCGTCGAATGCCATGAATTGCAACCTTGTAGGAGGCTTGAAAGCCGTTATTGTAGCGGCGACCATCAACAACAATGTGATCTGTGTCAATGTCGAGGGGCGCCTTGCCGGAAAACTATTTTGGAAACCTCCCGGTAAGCACTTATCGACCGGTTTTATCAAGCCGGTTGACCCTTTGAACATTTTGCGGATTAATACCCGCACGTGTTATGATTGCCTTGATGATGTTCGCATGCTCGTTGGCATGGCTGTTTGGTGAGTGGAGGTTGATATGGACAGACGCACATTCGTGACGGGTGCCGCGGCGGTAACAGCCGGAATCAGTGCACCCTTTCTTTCGCTGGGTCGGGCCGCAGCGCAATCCAATGCAAAATTTTTCAGTGGTGTGACGACCGACGGTGAATATAAATTCAAAAGCACCAATTTTGCCGCAGTGGACAAACGCTGGCAGCGGCAGATGGTCAAATATTTCTCTTCCGAGCCGGAAGGCACTGTGGTTATCGATACCAACCACCATTACCTCTACTGGATCTGGGAGAACAACACGGCGTTGCGCTACGGTGTCGGCGTCGGGCGAGAAGGTTTTCAGTGGTTTGGCCGGGCCAATATCGCCCGCCGGGCGCGTTGGCCGCGCTGGGTTCCGCCGGAGGAAATGAAACTACGTCAGCCCAGCCTGCCGGATGCGGTGGAAGGCGGTCCGAACAATCCGCTTGGTCCGCGTGCGCTTTACCTGCACACGCCAAAGGGTGATACCGGATACCGGTTGCATGGCACGACAGCCCCCTGGTCGATCGGCACGGATGCCTCCTCGGGCTGCATTCGAATGTTCAACGAAGATGCCATTGATCTCTATCGCCGATGCCCCAACGGTACGGCGGTGCTGGTGCTGGAACATATTGCTGATCGTGCATGATAAAGGCGGCGCAGGAACGAAGCTGCGAGTGATGGGAAAACAGACATGAGAACCATTCTTCTGACCATCACGGCATTTGCCTTGCTTGGACTGGCGACGGCCGGGTGTACCAATACGACCCGGTTGAGCGAATCGATGGCGCCCGGGGGTGCCACCGACGAACCCGCAGCCGGTTTTGCCAATGTCCGCTCGGGCAGCGAAGAAGATTTCATCATGACGGTGGGGCGAAGGGTGTATTTTTCCTCTGGTTCTGATGAACTCAACGATGTGTCACGTGAAACGCTCGACCTGCAGGCGAACTGGCTGAACCAGCATCCCTCCTGGCTGGTCAAGCTGCAGGGCTATGCTGATGATCCTGGTGCCTCGAATGTAAAACTGTCGGACAAACGCGCCAATACGGTGATGGCCTATCTTGCATCCAGAGGGGTTAGTCCGCAACGCATGTGGGCCAAGGGTTACGGCAAGGAACGACAGGTCCGCCGCTGCCCGGATATATCATGCAAAGCGCAAAACCGCCGGGTTGTTGTCAATCTGCGCAAGAAATTCGATGCGGCGGCGCCGCAGTTCGCCAAGGCAGGCGGTTAGAATTTTTTCCGACCAATGGGTGCCATTTCCAACTGTGCGTTCTGACTTCAGGCGCGGTGCTTGAAAAATAACCGATAATGCCGGTGGTTATATGCACGGGCAAATTCTGCGATCGCTGAAGCTTTGTCTTCCGGGAAACCTCATGTTTTCCGGATTTTTCTGGCATTATTATGGTTATTTCTCACAGTGCACCTGTTAAGCAATCTTTAATATATCCTGCCACAGAATTATTAACTCAGGTTAAATCTCCATTTCCGTTTGTAACGCTCTAGTTTTTGTGTTCAAAATTTGAGGAAGAGTGCGTAGTGATTCGGTGTTTTGTTGCAATTTCATGGTGCAATGACCGATGCCATTGATACGATACAGAAGTCGGATTGGTTGGCAATCATGGTCCGGGGTGCCTGAAGGGCTTCCCTGGTCGCAGTTGAAAGTAGTGAGCATGCTGCAGGAAGCGGCATGATTTGTGAGAGCGAACGGCAACGTTCGGGGGCAGTTAAATGAATTACAGATCACTCGCGCGCAATGTTTTGATGAGTGGGGCTTCGCTGGCCGCGATGGTGGTGGGAAGCAGCTTGAGGGCTCATGCAGCCTCTCTGACAATTTCCGGCCAGACATCAGCGCCTGCGGTGAATGTGACGACCGCCCAGACATTTGATCTGGTCCTGATCAACAATTCGACGGTGACGGGCAATGTGACCAATTCGGGCTCGATTGGAATCAGCCAGATCGGCCTCGAAATTGAGGAAAGCGAGATCCAGGGTGGGGTCATCAACAATGCAGGGGCAACGATCTCTGCAACGGGCATCGGCATTCACGTGTCAGATGCCATGATTGATGACGGCGTCCTCAATGCAGGAACAATTTCGGTCAGTGCGCAATCGATCTTGACGACGGACGACGTGGTGTTGGGAATCGGAGTGCTCGGCGTGGATGCGGCGGTCTCCACCAGCATTACCAATAGCGGCAACATCACCGTGTATTCTGGTGGCGCAGGCATACAGGGCAACGCGAACGGTTCGTTCCTGGCTGTTGCCGGTATTGCAGTTGCCGGCAGTTCTGGCGTCGCAGCCGTCATCAGCAATAGCGGTGAGATCAACGTGACTGCGAGTCGCTCCGGCGGGACCACGGTTTTGGCGCAGGCCACCGGCATTGCTGTTGTCGACCCGGAACAAGGTGGCAATGGCGGCGATGTATCAATCACCAACAGCGGCGCGCTCAATGTCACGGCGTATGCCGCGGGTGAAGAGGCCGTAGCATTGGCATCCGGTGTCGGCGTTTGGGTCGCATCCACGCAAGTGGAGCTCGGTCTCGATCTGACGAACAGTTCCGATGGTGTCATTTCCGTTCTGGGTGAGGCAATTGGCGACGATACGGCCAGAGCCCATGTATATGGCATCGAACAGAACGCTTTTGGCGCCCGGGGTGTTTCAATCGATCTGGTCAACAACGGTTCGATCGGCATCAGTGCCTCGGCTTTTGCCGGTTCATCGGAAATCAAAGCCGCCAGCGCTGAGGCCGCCATCTCCGATGGCGTCTATCAAAGTGCCATATCCCTGGACTCTGAAGGTGATGGCGCCACTGTATCGCTGACCAATACATCAAACCTGTCACTTGACATCATAGCCAGCGCAACCGCCTCCGCAACAAGCCAGGTCACCGCAATGGCCAGTCTTTCCACAGCTGTCGGGCAATATGCAAGCGGGGATGTGGCCTCGATCACCCTGGACAATAGCGGCGCCATCAATATCGTGGCTGATGCAAATGCGCTGATATCGGAATCCACCGGAGAGGCGGACGCCGTCGCTGAGGCCAGGGCACTGATCGACGATGGCGTGGAACAGATCATTTCAGACGATACGGATTCGCCCGACGACAATGCCACAGCCGGATTGGTTCTGACCAATGACGGCACTTTGACAATCAAGGCACTTGCCGGAGCCATCTCGGTTGGTTCCGCAGATGCCTTCGCGACCATTATCTCCGGTGTCAGCCAGAATGCCGAGGATGCGGTGGACGCATCGGTTGATCTGTTCAACAACGGCACGATGACCTTGCTTGCCGAAGCGCAGGCCTCGGGGCAACAGGATGCTGATGCATTCGCCTCTATTGCCGACGGCGTCTATCAGTCCGCCAGCGCGGTTGGAGCCAGCGGCGGAAGTGCTTCCGTTTCGCTTACCAATACGTCCGACATCTCGCTGAAGAGTCTTGCCAATGCCACGGCGGCAGAAGCGGTCGCTTCTGCCACGGCCTCCATTGGATCCCAGGAAGATTCGGAGGATTTCTACGCCGGCATCGGACAGTTTTCCTATCATGCCGATGAAGCGACGATAACACTTAACAACAGCGGAACCATCAGTATCCTGGCCGAGGCAAACGCCGGTGGGACAGCAGAGGAGGCTGCCAGCTCCGCCGATGCGGATGCATATATTTACGCGGGTCTTTTTCAGGGTGCCTCGCAGGATTCTTCGGAACATGAGGATGACCCGGATGTCGCCAATGCCAGTGCCGGACTGGTTCTGACCAACAGCGGCACGATCACCATCAAGGCCCTGGCCGATGCCACCGGCATTCGAGCCGACGCCTATGCATCCGTCCATGAGGGCGTGACCCAATACGCTTTCGAGGCGGCTGACGGCAGCGCGGTCATCAACAATAGCGGTTCATTGAATGTGCTGGTTCAGGCCGTGGCCAGAGGAACGGACCGTGCCTATCCGCTTAACGCCCATACCCACAACATGTAGGATGCTGCCATTCTCCCGAATATAACCCCGCCCTGGTCGGCGCGGTCGTGCCCCCGGCCATCCCAAGGAGCGACCGGAAGGCATTAAA
>Ga0208648_1000384_pt1 | contig 46257 bp, 42 predicted proteins | sample AntAceMetag02UKL_FD_184772 | JGI IMG/M metagenome (GOLD analysis project Ga0208648, IMG submission 184772) | Saline lake microbial communities from Ace Lake, Antarctica - Antarctic Ace Lake Metagenome 02UKL (SPAdes) (version 2) | ecosystem: Environmental > Aquatic > Non-marine Saline and...
AGCATTGAGCTTAGTTCTTTCGAGAATTCAAAGATTATGTAATATTCAAAAAAGTACGAGTACTGGTTTTTTGACCCCTTCGAGGGGTCTTCATCAAACCACGTCCTATGGGCGTGGTAGGTGATTGCCATAACCACGATCCTGGAACCCAAGAGAAACCGTCATTCTTGGAGCGGATGGAGCAATACGATATTTTCTCGAGGCACATTAATTAGATATGTGGGACTTCCGGGACGTCCATAATCAAGCAAATAACTTCCTGAAGCCTTTTTACCAGTTGGAGTTCAGGGTGCATTTAATTTAAAGGGTCGAAAAGGGCCTGGGGTCAAATTGATTCTTGATTAAAATGAAGACGCTGAAGAGAATAAAGGAAATTTAACATTAGCAATAAGGCTATGAAATTCATCGGAGTAGATGGATGGGGACTTCCGGGACGTCCATAAACAAGTAAATAACTCGACAAATAGCTTTATAAAGGCCGCCAATATGACAGGGGCCATAGTTTCTTATCAGCAAGAAGATTCGACAAAACTCCAATGCAAAATCTATCTTAAAAAACTTCTTCCTTCCCCGAAACAAAGAGAACGATTTAATAAAAAGTGGAAAGACTTTCTTGAATCTGATCCGTGCAACAAAGATCTATTTGACCTTAAAGGAGACCGGTTAAAATATCAATCAGAGCAGCTTATCCCTTCTAAACCTGATAATCGCCGCACTCCCCTTTTGCTTGTTTTGGGAAACCCTGCCAGCCATTCTGTCAAAGAAGGCATGTTTTTTTCATTTGAAGGAAATAAAAAAGAGCATCGTTTCTGGAAACATATTTTAAAGCCTGCAGGTGTACTGGATTTTCCATATGATGAAAGCCACTGTTTACTGCCAAGGAGGTATCGGCATGGTGAGCGATAAATTGCAGAACGAACCCGAACCCGCCGAGTTCCTCCTCTACCAGACCGAGGATGGACAGACGCGGCTGGAAGTGCTTCTACAAGAGGACACCGTCTGGCTTACCCAGAAGCGGATGGCGGAACTGTTTCAGAAGAACGTGCGCACGATCAAAGAACATATCCAAAACATTTTTGATGAGGGCGAGCTGACACCGGAATCAGTTATCCGGAATTTCCGGATAACTGCCGATGATGGGAAACGCTACAACAAATATCTTGACCTGTCGACGAAATGTTATAATATATGTGACATAGATAGGCTGCATAGACTATGAATGACGCTCAAAATATAACACGAGGCCGGTTGGGAAAGATTGAGGCCGCGTTTCTCGCCAAAGCAGGTGCACATCCCACCTTCAGCCTTGCCTTGGCGCGGCAGATATTGGGGCATGCAAAGGGTGCCCCGACGCCTCAGTTTCTTGAGCGGCTTCAAAGTAAAGGCTGGATAAGGCGCATCCGCAGAGGGCGGTTCGCCGTTATTCCACTCTCTTCCGGCGAAGACCGTTCGCCGCAGCTGCATGAGTTTGTGGTCGCCATGGAGCTGGTTTCTCCGGCAGTGATCGCCTACTGGTCGGCCCTCAACCATCACGGCATGACGGAACAACTTCCCCGCACGGTCTTCGTGGCAACCGATCATCCCGTGCGCCGCCAACCGGGCGATGTACTGGGAGTGACCTACAAGATCGTTTCGCTAAAACCGAACAAGCTTTTCGGCGTCATGAAAGAATGGATAGACCAGATTCCTTTCAGTGTCACCGACCGGGAAAAAACGATTGTTGACGGCCTGGACCTTCCTCATTACGTAGGCGGAGTAAGCGAGATTACCAAGGCATTGACGGGTTCCTGGAAGATGCTGGACGAGAAAAAGCTGAGAAAGTACACCGTCAAAATCGGTAACTCCGCTGTCGCAAAGCGTCTGGGATTTATAATGGAAGCGCTGGGAGTGGGAGACGTCGAAACGCTACGCACAGAGGTACCTCGTGCCCCTGGTTTTTCCGCCCTTGACCCGACCCTGCCAAAGCACGGGAAATACAACAGAAGGTGGGGTCTGCTGGTAAACGCGGAGATATAAAAATGATTACAAACGCGGAACTGCATCGTGTGGCGGAAAAGGAAGGGCTCCGGTTTGATCAGGCTGAAAAAGACTACGTCATCCTCTGGCTTCTGTCAGGATTGGCGCATTCAGGGGCCAAAGACTACGGCTGGGTGTTCAAGGGTGGGACATTGTTTAAAGCATTGCTATTACAGGGGTTACCGGTTTTCCGAGGACATTGATTTCAGTTGCAGGCATAGCGGAGACAATCTGGAGGCATCGCTTTGCCTGCTCGATATGGTTGCCTTATGGGTTTTTCATGAATCAGGCGTTCGCTTGTCCATGCGGAAGCCTGTGACGGTGCCGGGCGATTTTCAGATCGAGATTCCCATGGAATACAACAGAGGCGGAGCGCGACGGCAGGGATTGCCGCAGGTAAAAGTTCATCTTACCTTTGATGAGCCTATTCTTGATGAAGCGGTTGATTGCTCAGTTACGCCGGAGTATTCAGACCTTTCGGCATTCGGGATCACGGCTTATTCCAAAAGAGAAATCGTGGCGGAAAAGCTGAGATCACTGCTTCAGCAGCAGAAAAAGTGGCCGCGTCCGAGAGATTTGTATGATCTCTGGTATATCCTGTGCAAAACAAGAGAGCGTTTTTCATGGCAAGAACTAAAACCTCTTTTTGATGAGAAGTGCCGTATTCGGGAGGTGCAGCCTGATATTACAAGCTTGACTTCGGACATGCTGCGCGAGTGGAACGAAAATGCCTGGTTAAACCGGTTGGGGCCAATGCTGAAAGACGTGCCGGATTTTGATCGCCTGTGGAAGGAATGGGTCAAGACCTTTCACAAGCTGATAGAGGATACGAAATGAGGACGTCCTACATGAAGACTCGATACGAATAATGAATCCAGATTTCCATCATCAGACAGCCCGCCTAAGACTCGACGAACGCAACCACGTCGAAAAGCCATTTCTTGATCAGCTTGCAGGATTGAGCTGGGAGATTATCGACCTGGACAACAAACAGCACCCTGGCGACACCTTCGCGAGACTTTCACCGGGGTGGTAATGCTGCCAGTGCTACGCGAGCAGCTCAGGATTATCAACGATTGGCTGGAAGACGACTAAGTCGAGGAAGTGGTCAAGCAGCTCACCGCCGGCTTTCCCGGCACCGGCCTGATCGAGAATAATTGTCATGTCCTGAACTTGTTGCTGGGAATGGGGTCAAACCTTGATCATTGATTATATTAGCTTAAATTTGCAAAAAAATAGGGAACGGTCTTGAGCGTGAACGGAGTGGCTTCAATTTTAACTTAAGGAATGAAATTAGGGTCAACCGGAAGTAATGTGGAATAATTTTTACAACAATGCCATCCCGAGGTGAGATCAAAAGCGAAAAAATTCTGGTCAAGGATATATTCTCTAACATGTGGTTTCGTATTCCGGAATATCAAAGGCCTTACGTATGGGGTGCTGATGAAATCGGCGAACTCCTTGACGATTTGAAGTTTGCACTGACGGAAAAACCTGATTTTGAATACTTTCTCGGGTCTTTCGTGTTCCAGTCCAAGGTCGCCCAGCCTGAAAAGGGACAGGAATTCAATGAAAACGATCTGCTTGATGGCCAACAGAGGATGACAACTTTACTCCTGCTGTTTGCAGTAATCCGCGACCTCGCCAGCGACCCCGACGCCAAGGATGATTTCAGAGGTGCATCTACCAAAAGGCAAGCAAATACAAGAAGATACCTGAACGGACGCGACTCGTGTTTGGCATTCGAGAAGCGGTTCAAATATTCATCGAGTCATTTATCAAAAATGAGGGAGGGACAGAACTTAGTGACGAACTTGCAAAATTAGGCAAAAAAAACGAGGATGTATCAGTCCAGAACATAGCCAAGGCTGTCATGGTGATGTTGAATCTGCTTCAGGAATATGAGGACAAGATTTATGACCCCAAGGAGAAAGATAAGGCTACGGGCCAGAAAAAACCTGTGCTGCTAAAGAAAGGCCGAGAAACTTTCCAACTGATAGAACGCTATTTAAACCACTACCGTACCATCCTCGGCGGTCAGAACTATGATGAGACCGGCCTAGTAGCTTTGAGTTTGATAACCTTGTAAAGGTAATGTTGACAGGGTTGCCTGCGACGGACTGGGTGCCGCCGTTCCTACGCTATTTCGACAAATTTGAGTACGAGCGTATGATAGAGTTTCTAAAGCAACTGGACAATAAATTTTCGTCTGACTGGATCGGACAATACTCTCCAACAGACCGCATAGAGGCAATGAACCGGGTCATCAAGGTGATCGATGACGCTGGTACTGTAGATGATATATTAAATTCCGGGTGCTTCGACATTGATAAAGATTCTTTTCTTCGTGTTCTGGATGGTTCCGTGTACGGAAAGCGCTTTGCTCGTTATATTCTTTTAAAGCTTGATTATCTCTACCACGATCATGCCCTACGCATGCACTTTGAGACACTATCTGTCGAACACATCCTGCCACAGAAGCCAAACAGCACGAGCCAATGGGTGAAGGATTTCAGTGACGATGAGCGTACCGAGTGGGACTCACAAGCTCGGAAATCTAGTGCTCATCACCCGGCGTAAAAACTCATCTCAAGGGCGATTGGACTACCAGGATAAAAAGAAGCGCTACTTTGAGAAATGCATCGATACGTGTCCGAACTCACTGAGAGTTCTGCACCAGAATGACAAATGGACGCTCGAGGAACTTAAACAAAACTATGAAACCGTATTGAAGGGACTTCGTGAACACTATGGTATCGATGTACCCACGGTTTAGGGCTGCTTTAGAGAACGATGTTTTATGCGGAATAGGTTAATATCGCTACAAAGCAAAAAAGATTTGATAGGTGTCTTGTCCATCATTTATCTTTCATATACCCACAACTATCTGATGTCGAAGCTTCGGAGGGTTTGGGATCAAAACCAACAGAGTACTGAGTAACCTTAAGATTGCGTTTCCAACTTGGCCATTGTTCAACCTTCACACGGGCATCTCTGGTTGAATCCCAAAAGGTCTTGTTTTCGCTATTGGTCTTTTTTTTGATGAACATCATTTCCTCCCATTAAGTTATCGATTTCTCCTGAAACATAGGTTTCTCTGTCAATATATGAAATTGGGGAGAGCGGTACTCTGACAAAAGCAGTATCTCTATCCCATTTTATAAGCTTGCCATCCTCTTCCCTTTTTATCTTTTTCCCTCTGCTTAGATCCATTGAGAAAAGATCTAAGAACCGTTTTGGACCAATGCCAATAAATGGTTCAAAACAGACCTTGTCATTTTTTTGTCCGGACTCACCTTCATGGGCAAGGAATATTGCATCAGAATGAAGGTCCATTGCAAGGCTTTTTGGATATGGCTCAACAAAAACGACTCGCGATATTCCCGATGCTACAATATGCTTAGCACAATTATGGTCTTACATCCAGTCCTAATAACGGTTTTGGACAGTCATTGAGACCGGTGCCGGAACATCCAGCCCGCCAGCGGCAGTGTAACACCGGCCATCAGTATGAGCGGCCAGAGGTGGGGCCAGATCATGCTCACGTCGGCGCCTTCCAGGAATATCTCGCGTAGGGAGATGATGATATGGCGTAAGGGATTTAATAAGGTTCCGATCTGGAGCCAGCGGGGCATATTTTCGATGGGGGTGGCGAATCCGGAAAGGATGACCGACGGCATCATGAAGACAAAGGAACCGAGGAGGGCCTGCTGCATGGTCATGGACAGGGACGACACCAGCAACCCGACGCCCACTATGGTGATGATGAAACACCCCAGGGCCAGGACAAGAGTCGGAACGGTTCCGCGAAACGGCACACCGAACCAATAAACCGCACCAGCCGCGAACAACAGTGCATCAATGATGCCGAATAACATGCCGGGCAGGGATTTGCCGATGAGAATTTCTCCAGGGTTGAACGGAGCGACCAAAAGCTGGTCGAAAGTGCCGAACTCGCGCTCCCGCGCCACCGAAAGGCTGGTCAGAATCATGACCACCACCATGCTGACAATGCCGCCCAAGGCAGATACAATGAACCATCTGCTTTGAAGATTGGCGTTGAACCAGGCCCGGTCCACCAGGACCACGCCGGGGCCGTCCATGCTGACCACCCCGTTTTTGACAAGATCCTGATTGTACTGTTCGACAATGCTTCCGATATACCCCAGGGCGATCAGGGCCACATTGGAATTGCGGCCGTCCACGATCACCTGGAGAGTCGTCGGCCGGCCGTTGTGAAGATTACGGCCGAATTCGGGCCCGATGTGGATGACCAGACGAGCTTTTTCGCGGTTGATCATAAAGGCAATCTCTTTTTCGGTCAAAAGAGTCTTGGTCAGCTCAAAATTTTCAGATCCTTCAAACCGGGACAGAAGCTGCCGGGACTCGACGGTTCGAGACTCGTCCAATACCGCATAGCGGACATTTTTAAGATCATAGGTTGCCGCATACCCGAACACGAAAAACTGGAATAACGGCGGGCCGATAATCACAAAGCGACTTTTGGGGTCCTTCAGAATCATGATAAATTCTTTAATCGTCAATGCGATGATGCGGCGTAAGAAATCCATTAGCCCTCCAGACGCTTGGTGATTTTACGAAAAGCCATGCTGATAAATAAAACAGCCATACCGAAAAGGGCCAAGGCATTGGGCAACAGCACCGGCCAGACGTCGCCGGCCATGAAAAGGGTGTGGCTGATGTCCACAAAATACCGCGCCGGAACCACATAGCTTAGAATTTGAATGAATCGGGGAGTACTTTCCAGGTCAAAAATAAGCCCGGAGAGAAAAAGTGCAGGCAGAAACCCCGCCATAATAGAAATCTGTGCGGCCACAAATTGGACTCGTACGGCAGCTGATATCAACAGCCCGAAGCCCAGCGAAGCCAGCATGAAAAGCGCACTCAAGATAAAGAGGGCGACGATGGAGCCGCGAAACGGCACATGAAACAGCGTGGTGCCGACCACCACGGACAGACCCATGCCCAGCATACCCAGGATAAAATAAGGAAGCACTTTGCCCAGTAAAAGATCAACTCTGCGAATCGGCGTGACCAGAATGGCCTCCATGGTCCCTCGCTCCCATTCTCGGGCCACCACCAATGCGGTCAACAGGATTCCGATAAGGGTCATGATCAAAGTAATGAGACCCGGCACCAGAAAATTGCGGCTAACGGCAGCCTCGTTGAACCATATCCGTTGGGATATTTTTACGGCAGGGCCGGCCACCGGTTCGCCCCGGGCCTGACGCAGCTCGGTCCATGTCTGAAGCACCCCGCGCGCATACCCCTGAATCAGACGCGCCCGATTGGCATCCATACCGTTGACAATCACCTGAACCGGCGACTGGTTCCGTTGGTACAAACTGGACGAAAAATCGGCTTGCAGATGAACAATACCATCAACACGCCTTTGATTCAGCCATTCCGTTGCTTCGGCCATGGATGTCAAATGATTGGTTTTGAAATACGGTGACAAATCGAATCTGGCCGATACCTCCCGGGCCGCCGGGCCGTTGTCGTCGAGCACGACGGCGATGGGCACGTTTTCGGCATCCAGGGTGACCCCGTATCCGAAAATAAAGAGAAGCACCAAAGGTAAAACAATGGCCAGCGCAATGCTGCTGGGATCGCGCAGGATCTGAAGCACTTCCTTGCGGAGAATCCCCCGCATGCGCATAAAGAAAAGGGTGCGCGGCGTCATTTTCTCCCTCTGCTGTTTTCAATTCTATTCGGTCCGTCGGAAGGTACAATGGTTCCCTCTGCAAGGGCAATAAACGCATCTTCAATGGTCGGTTCCGGGTTTTCTTTTGAACGGGCCAGGGCCCGGATTTCAGAAGGCGTGCCCATGGCGAGGCTTTCTCCTAAAGACATGATCAACATCCGGTCACAGTATTCGGATTCTTCCATAAAATGTGTTGTCACCACAACGGTCACCCCCTGTTCGGCAAAACCGTTGATCCTGAGCCAGAACTCGCGGCGGGCCAACGGATCTACACCCGATGTGGGCTCGTCCAGAAATAGAATATCCGGCTCGTGCAACAGCGACGCGGCCATGGCCAGGCGCTGCTTGTAACCGCCAGGCAGTTGACCGGCGGCCTTTTCGCGCCATTTGCCGAGTCCGAATTCCGTAAACGCCCAATCCATACGCTGCCGCAGGCGATCCCGGCCAAGACCATAGGCCTTCCCGAAAAAGCGCAGATTTTCCTGTACGCTGAGCTGGCCGTAAAGGGAAAACTGCTGGGCCATGTATCCCAAATGGGAGCGGGCCATAGACGGGGAGTGCCGTAAATTATGACCGGCCACGCTAATCTGGCCGCCGCTGACCTCCAACAATCCGCACAACATCCGGAAGGTGGTGCTTTTCCCGGCGCCGTTGGGACCGAGCAGACCGAAAATCTCGCCGCGCCGCACCTCGAAAGTGAGTCCTTTGACCGCCTCGAACTCACCAAAAAATTTCTGAAGATCCTTGGTCCGAACCACCACTTCTTCATCCCGGATTGTCTTGCCGGAAGTTTCGTCGACAGAATTGATTTGAAAGCGGCTCTCTTTGTGGGGAATCAGGGTCATAAAGGCATCTTCAAAGGTCGGGGGGGTGGTCTTGATGGTTGCCGTCCATTTTTCCGGCAAAGCCTCGGCCACAGCTTGGGTGCCGTAAACATCGGTCACCACGCGCACCTTCCCGGATCGGATGGTGGCATCGATAATATGCGCTTTGCCCACAAGATGCGTGTGTATCTGACGAGGCTTGATGTCCGGCCAAGGATCAACGAGCGCTACTTTTTGTCCCACCCGCTCTTTGAACTCTCTGGGCGTTCCTTGGGCAAGCTTCTCGCCGTCATGCAGCACCACCACATAATCGCATCGCTCCGCCTCGTCCAGATAGGCTGTTGAAAGCAGCACCCCGATGCCGTCTCTTTCCACCAGTTCATAAACGATTTTCCACAGCTCCCGACGCGAGATGGGATCCACACCTACGGTGGGCTCGTCCAGCAACAGCATCTCCGGCGACTTGATGAGCGAGCAGGCCAGCCCCAGCTTCTGTTTCATTCCTCCGGAAAGCGCACCGGCCATGCGCCGGGTATAGGGTTCCAGGCCGGTCATCTGAAGCAGGCGGTGATACCGATCTTTTCGCTCGGAAGACGGCACCCCCTGAAGATCCGCATAAAGATTCATGTTTTCCCCCACGGTCAGATCCTGATACAGGCCGAATTTCTGAGGCATATATCCGACGCGACTCTGAATCTCTATGGTATCGACCATGCTGTCAAGGCCCAGAACGGTAACAGTGCCGCCAGTGGGGACGATCAGGCCCGCTGCCGTACGGATCAAGGTGGTTTTCCCGGCCCCGTCCGCTCCCACAAGTCCGGTTACCTGTCCGCTCAGGGCATTCAGCGAAACGTCGCGCAGGGCCTGAACCGCAGGCCCCTTTTTGGAGGAAAACTCCTTTGTTAAGTTCCGGACTGCCAGAACCACATCCGTGTCGGCCGGGGTCTTCGCATGTGACTGAGCAGTCATATGGCCGGCTATCCTTGGTCCGGTTTGGCGGAATTTTGGGCCGGAGCGCCGTTGCCCCCGGATGCGTCGGACCGAACGGTATTTTCCACAATTACTGTAACCGGCATTCCCAGCCGAAGCAGGTCTTGGGAATCATGAACAAAAACCCTCACCTCGTACACCAGCTTTGTTCGCAGATCCTCTGTTTCCACGGTTTTCGGGGTAAATTCGGCCACAGGAGAAATAAAGCCGATCCAGCCTTCAAAACTTTGATCCGGGAACGAATCGCTCAAGATCTTTGCCTTCATGCCGAGATTGATCCGGCCGAGATTCGGCTCCGGCACATAGGCCCGTACCCACTTGGGATCGGTCAACGCCAGAGTAACAACCGGCTGATTTGGACTCGCCATTTCTCCGGGCTCCAGAATCCGGTTCCGAATGATACCCGGCGACGGTGATATCAACGTCATATCCGCAAGCCTTATCTTTAATAATGAAAGCGATGCCTTGAGTGCCTCCAGCGTGTTTTTGGTCGCGGCAATGTCTTCCTTTCGAGGGCCTTCCAGTGCAAGATTTAGCGCCTTTTCTTTGACTTTGAGCTGGGCCTGATCCACATCCAACCGGGCCCGGGCATTGTCCAGGGCCTGCTGGCTTGTAGCCCCGACCCCTGACGTTTTACTGATGCGCTCGAAATTCAGCATCGAATTCCGAACTGTGGCTTTTACCGCCGCCACCTCGGCGCGCGCCTGCTCGATCTCCTGCGGTCGGGTCCCGGCTTCGAGTCGCTTGACCACCTCCTGTTGGGCGGCAATTTGGGCCTCGGCCTCTTGGATCCGGGCTTCCAGTCGATTGGTCTGCAGTATCGCCAGAACCTGGCCTGACGTAACGCGATCGCCTTCTTCCACCAAAACCTGAGCAATGCGCTCCTGCTCATTAAACGCAAGGTTCGCGTCGCGGATATCGATATTTCCGTAGATCTTAAGCTCGGTGGCGGACGGATTGTTTTTCATTTTTATAAACCACCGGCCACCTAGAACCCCGACCGATATAAAAATAACCGCTAATATGACAATTTTGACAAATCGCTTCATTGTATTGATGCTCCACCCTACAGGTATGGATCTCCCGGGTGTAAATCACGGCTGTTGGCAATATGAAAATCCATGTTCGTCTGCGCTACGTATTTAGCTTTGGGGAAAAGGTGTCAGGTGTCAGGGTCGAGAAACTTGAAGATCTGAAACCTGAACACTGACACCTTACGATTGTACTCAATAACCAACAATCTTGATTTACACCCGGATCTCCTTGGACTAATTCCCTTTTGTTCCTTTGTGCTTTATTGGTTTATCGGATCATCTATCCAAAAATTTCAAAATCCATTGAATTAGTCAATCGTTTATTTTATTATTGCCCTCACCTTGCAGGGTAAACACATTTGATTTCGATACAGCGTAACGACGGCGTGTTTCTCTTTGCAACCGACTGATTGTTTGAAGGGCTTTAGCACGCGTTAGCCCGAGTCGAATAAAATTAATAATAGAAAAATCAATGGGATAATTAAGCAACGAATTGTTCTTGATAACTCCTGCGCGACTCGGGCTTATGGGTGCTTAAGCACAAGTTTCAGTCGGTTGCAAAGAGAAACACGCCGTCGTGGAGCGTTCTCTCTGTATTGGGATTCAAATGCGTTTGCCCTTTCTCACAGCGCCTTTTCACTTGACTCAACAACTTGAATCTCTTAAGGTTTCAATTAATCTGGATGTTGCTTCCAAAAAAAGAACGTTACACTTTGAGACCTTTGAAAAATGTTCAATTTTGTTCAAGGCCAAGGAAGGCGAAAATTTTAACCACAGGTATACATTGAGTATTTTGAGGATTAAAGTTTGAGTCTGACGCAGGAATTGAGCAAAAGGGGGCGTTTTGCAAAGGTCTCACTTTGAGACAGCACTATGACCATAAGACGCTTCCTCATTTTTGCACCCATACTTCTCATTATCGTCTTGCTCCAGTCATATTTCTGGGTACCCACCTACGAAGAGCAAACCAAAGGAAATCCCGAACGCCTCAATGAGTATATTGCCGGGTCCATTGGTGATGCCAGCCTGCTGAATCCCATTCTCTCGGCGGATTCGGCAAGCAGCAGCGTCGAAAACATGGTGTTCGAAGGCCTCATCGACAGGGATGAACAGTTACACTTCAGAGGGCGTCTGGCAACATCATGGGAGGTGTTCGAGGAAGCCTATTTTTATGTCAACCCATCCGCAGACGTACCGGGATTGGGTAAGCCAAACCCGGAAACCCTGGTAGATTTTATCAAAAAAACAAAGCAAAAGAATCAAACAGAAAATAGAGATCTCAAAGATTCTCTGGGATGCATCACGGACATTTCTGTTCTTGCGCCCAAAACATCTTGGGTTACGAAACCGTTCAAATATCCAACCACCGGAACACAAAAAAATATTAAAATCCGCATCCAAGCGCCTGCCAGGATAAAACTCATTCTCAATCGGGTAGACCCGGATTTTTTCCAAAACCTTTTACAGCTGTTGGGTAAAAATTACTTTGAATCCTTTAACGGCAAAGCATATCTGATGTCTGATCCCCAGCTCGAAAAGGAAAGAATAGCCGAATATGCCGGTGAGCTGTTACCGGCTGTTGAGCATAATCCGGTTCTTTTGTTTCATTTAAGACCCGGAGTAAGGTTCCATGACGGCCATCTATTTGATGCTGCTGATGTCAAATTTACCTATGAATCGATTATGAATCCGAAAAATCTTTCCCCTCGTATTGCCGATTATGAGCCGGTTAAATCTGTTATCGTTAGGGATCCGTTAACCGTAAAAATCATTTACAAGCGACTCTATTCTCCGGCCATGGGAACCTGGGGCATGGGAATCCTCCCCGAGCATTTGCTCAATCATAACGCCCTTGAAAAGGAAGCTCACCGTCTCGGGAAAGACCCGAACAAGTTTTCCATGCGCCAGAGCAGCTTCAACCGAAATCCCATCGGGTGCGGACCGTTCCGGTTTCAGGAGTGGAAATCGGATCAGTACATTATCCTGAATCGTTTTGACGACTACTGGGAAGGACCGCCCAATTATAAAAAATATGTTTTTCGTGTGATACCGGATCGGCTGACCCAGGAAATGGAATTTTATGCCGGCACCATCGACAGCTACGATGTTCAGCCCCATCAGGTAAAGCGGCTGGAAAAAGACCCAAGGTTCCAGACCTTTTCCGGAACGGCCTTGGGCTACACCTATATCGGCTACAACATCCGGCGCAAGCCCTTTGATGATCCCAGAGTACGAAGGGCGCTGGGAATGGCAATTGATATGGACAAGATTATCAACTATGTGCTTTATGGTCAGGGAGAGCGAATCACCGGTCCTTTTGTCAAACAGACCGATTATTATAACCACACTATCAAACCGGTTCCTTATGATCCAGAGGGCGCGTTAACCCTGTTAGCTTCAGCCGGCTGGAAACCCGATAAACAGGGATGGCTGACAAAAGACGGCAGTAAGCTCCAATTCACCCTCATTACCAATAACGGCAACGATCTCCGTAAAGCCATACTGGCAATTGCCCAGGACGCATGGAAGCAGATCGGAATCGATGTGCATACGGATCTTCTAGAGTGGTCTGTATTCATCCAGGAACGGGTGAACAAGGCAGATTTTGATGCCCTGATCCTGGGCTGGCAAATGGGAATAGACCCGGATTTGTATCAGATATGGCATTCAAGCCAGACAAATCCGTATCAGCTCAATTTTGTGAGTTTCAAAAACAAAGAAGCCGACGATCTCATCATAAAGATCCGGCAGGAATATGATCACAACCGTCAGGTCCAATACTGCCGAATGCTTCATGAAATTATTGCAAGAGAACAGCCGTACACCTTTCTTTATGTGGGAAAATGGACGGCCGTTTTAGACAAACGGATCGTGTTAAAGACTCTCGATGATGCCGGACACATACGCTATAAAAAGATAACCCCCACGAAAACCGGAAGTTATAGTTTTTATTTTAACAAATGGATAAAGCTTCCGGAGACCCCCAGCTTTATGGATGAGGGATAGACCATGATATCATTTATCGGGCGCAGTGTTATCCAAAAGATCATTACTCTGTTTTTCGTTTCAATCGTATCTTTTTTGATCATTCATATTGCTCCCGGCAAGCCAAGCCAGGTGGATCCCATGAATCCCAAGTTCACGCCTGAAATGATGGAACGATTTCAAAAAGAGTTTCATCTGGACAAGCCGCTTCATGTTCAATATTTTTATTTTTACAGGGATCTTTTTACCGGGGAAACCGTTTCCTGGAAGGATAATCAATCGGTCCTTAAAAAAATATGGGAACGATTCTTAAACAGTCTGCCCCTGTTTGTTGTGGGTACAATTATTACCTGGACCCTTTCTTTTCCCATCGGCATCAGATCGGCCATTTATAGGGGTCAGTTTTATGATCGGAGTGCCACATTTTTATCGTATCTTCTGATTTCCATTCCCGGTTTCTTTTTTGCTTACGTCCTGATTATTTTCGTGGTGAACCAATTCCATGTTCCGGTTATCGGCATGGAAACTTTCGGAATCGGAGACGGTGCTTCTCTGCCATCCATATTCATGGACAGGATCTGGCATTTGCTTCTCCCTTCCGTGCTGGGCGCTACCGGAGGAATTGCAGTCCTTTCCCGGTATGTCCGAAGTCAGATGCTCGAAGTGGAAGGCCAGGATTATATTCGTACGGCCCGGGCCAAAGGACTTCCACCGGAACAGGTCCACTATAAGCATGCTCTGCGAAATGCCCTGCTTCCTTTTGTAACCATGTTCGGACTTATTTTACCGGGGCTGATCGGGGGCTCGGTGATCATCGAATCGATATTCTCCTGGCCGGGCATGGGACGGATGGCCTATGAAGCGATTCTGGCCAGAGATTACCCGGTTATTCTGACGGTTAATTTTGTTTCAGCTGTCCTGGTACTAGCCGGCACTTTTATTTCAGATCTTCTTTACTTAGTTGTCGATCCAAGGATACGTCTGTAATGAACATAGAAGAAAAAGGGTTTAATGAAGATTTTCAATTGGAAACGCCTCTGGCGCCCAAGCAGACCCGGCTCCAGGAATTCTGGCGTCTTTTCAGGCAAAACCGGCTGGCCATTCTGGGACTCTTTATTTTCATCCTTTTTTTCTGCTGTGCAATTTCAGGTCTCTTCATGACTTCCGGACCGGACCCTTTTTTCGATCCTGCCATGATCCGTCTTCAAGAAAAGCTGCGCCCGCCCCTTGCAAAACCCAATCTTGATTCGTTGCGGCGTGAAGAGATCCCCCCCCTGGGGTTTTACCTGATGGGAACCGATGATCTGGGACGGGATGTTTTTGCAAGAATGCTCCAAGGCGCCTGGGTCTCCCTGACCGTTGGTTTTGTAGCGGTCGGGATATCCGTACTCATCGGGATATTCATGGGCGGAATAGCAGGATATTTTGGGCAACACCATATCAGGGTTGATCATGTTCTATTGACGTTTCTTTTGATTTCGGGGGCAGCCCTGGTATTGGCCAATTTTATCTGTTTGGGTGCAGCGCTTTTATGTCTCTCTCTGGCATACATTTTCTATTCTTTCTTTACCCAAAACAGGTCCAAGGAAAAAACGTTGCCGTTTTGGGCGAAAGTTTTCCGTAAAAACGCTGTTTCCGTGGACACGCTGATCATGCGAATCGTGGATATTATGCTCTGTTTCCCGAGTTTTTTTCTAATTCTAACGGTGGTAGCGCTTCTGCCTGCAAGTATATATAATATTATGATTGTTATCGGATTGACCAGCTGGATGGGAACCACGCGTTTTGTCAGGGCTGAATTTCTCTCTTTAAGAGAACAGGATTTCGTGGCGGCGGTAAAGACGCTTGGCGCCGGCGACTTCAGGATCATTTTTCGTCACATGATGCCCAATGCCGTTGCGCCGGTCCTGGTCTCCGCCACCATTGGTATCGCTACAGCCATTTTAACGGAAGCCGGCTTGAGCTTTCTGGGATTCGGAGTGCCGCCCCCCCACGCCACTTGGGGGAACATTTTTTCAGATGGCAAAAATTTCATCTTTGATGCCCCCTGGCTGACCTTCATACCGGGCATGGCAATTCTTATTGTGGTGCTCTCTTTTAACCTTTTTGGTGAAGGTCTTAGAGATGTTTTGAATCCCAGACTCAGGGAAAGACACTGAATTGTCAATTGTTGATTTAAGATTGAAAATTGACACCTCTATCAATTACAAAGCCGGCTCAATTTGACATAACACACCAGAACTTATTGAGAAGTTACAATGACGAATGACAACACTCTGATTTCTGTTCAGGACTTAAAAGTGTATTTTCGAACCGGCCACGAGTGCGCCCGCGCCGTAGATGGTATCAGCTTCGAGGTTCGGGAAAAAGAGACCGTCTGTCTTGTCGGCGAATCCGGATGTGGAAAGACGGTTTCCGCACTCAGCATACTCGGTCTCATCCAGACCCCTCCCGGTGAAATAGCCGGGGGTCGAATTCTGTTCCAGGGTAAAAACCTGCTGGAACTGGCCGAAGAAGATATGCAGAAAATTCGCGGAAATCATATCGCCATGGTATTCCAGGAACCGCTGACATCCCTGAATCCTGTTTTTACCATAGAAGATCAGATCAGCGAAGCGATCAGTATCCATAAACACATAGGGGCCGTAGAATTGCAGGACCGCTGTATTCAGCTATTGAGAGACGTGGGCATCCCCTCCCCTGTGCAGCGACTTAAAGATTATCCCCATCAGCTCAGCGGCGGGCAGAGACAACGGGTCATGATTGCCATGGCTCTGGCATGTGATCCGGATCTGATTATCGCCGATGAACCCACCACCGCCCTGGATGTGACCGTGCAGGCTCAAATTTTACAACTGCTTAAATCCATTCAGGAAACACGATCCATGTCCGTACTATATATTACCCATGATCTCGGCGTAGTCGCGAATATTGCCGACCGGGTTTATGTGATGTATTCCGGTATCATCACGGAACAGGGGAATACGGCTCAGATTTTTCATGATGCCCGGCACCCGTATACCCAGGGGCTCCTTGCGTCGCTTCCCAGCCGATCAAAACGGGGGAAAAGGCTTTACAGCATCCCCGGAACGGTGCCCAACCCGGCCCACAGGCCCGAAGGCTGTCCCTTTCATCCCAGGTGTCCTCATGCCATCCCGACCTGTGGCAGAGAACATCCCAAGATGTGTGATTACAGCCAGGCACACCTGGCCCGCTGCCCGGTATTGTTTAAAAATAAAAATAGTCATAACCCGGACAAACCTGAACCAAAAAGCATTGAAAATTGAAGAATGACAATCTCTTGGATTGAAGAATTAAAAATTTATATCTATATGTTATCAGGTTTTTCTCTTAAATATTCAACAGACAATTTCTTTGGTCGCTTAGCTCCATCATCTTAATATTGATAATTATAAAGAACTGGAAGAATTCCTTAAATATTCAATTTTCAATCGAAAATATTCAATTATTCACAATAAAGAAATTGTGTTGTTTAGAATTTTTTGACATTACATACACAAAATTTATCATTAAGAAACGAACTAAATGGAATCCAAGAATAAAAACAAAAAGATTGTCCTGCGTGTACAAAACCTGAAAAAATATTTTCCCATACGCAGAGGCTTTTTTCAGAAAATAGCCGGATGGGTTAAAGCCGTTGATGACGTAAGCTTTGAAATCGAACAGGGAAAAACACTGGGTCTGGTAGGAGAGAGCGGCTGCGGAAAAACAACCGTTGCCAGACTCATTCTAAAACTTTTGGAGCCGGATCACGGAAAAATCATTTTTCGAGGAACGAATATCTGCAAATTGACCGAAAAAGATATGAAGCCCCTTCGAAAAGATATTCAAATTGTTTTTCAGGACCCCTTCGGCTCATTAAATCCCCGAATGACCGCCGGATTGTCCATTGAGGAAGGACTGCGAATTCTGGGTATTAAAAGGGGCGAAAAGCGTGAAGAGCGCCTTGAACAACTTCTCAAAATGGTGGGCATGTCTCCGGACACCGCGGATCGATATCCCCATGAATTCAGCGGCGGACAGCGCCAGCGCATCTGCATCGCACGTGCCCTGAGCGTGAACCCCTCACTGGTTGTATGCGATGAACCCATCTCGGCTCTGGATGTATCCATACAGGCCCAGATCATCAACCTTTTAAAAGATCTTCAGGATCGCCTGGGGTTAAGCTATCTTTTTATCTCTCATGATCTCAATGTGGTGAGTTATTTGTGCAGTACGATTTCTGTCATGTACAGAGGCCGGATCATGGAGTCCGCACCCGCCGAGGAGCTTTTTAAGAACCCTTGTCATCCCTATACCTTGTCACTGATTTCGGCCATTCCCGATCCTGTGCCGGGTAGAAGACGTAAAATAGAAATCGTAGAACCGGATCTTTCTGATTCTCTGATGACCTCTAAAGGATGCCGTTTTCAGGGAAGGTGCCCCATGGAGGAACCCCGTTGTCTGAAAGAAAACATCGGTTTTGAAAAAGTTGGAGAAAAACACTTTGTAAGATGCTGGAAGGCTGCAAAAAAATAAAATCTAAAAATCTAAATGCAGGACTACTGACATAGTGTAGATTCAGATTCAACATATTTTAATGAAGAATCCACACCTTGAAGGCATATAAAAGATGAACGTCGAACATTCGATGTTTACCCGCCTTCGGCGGCGCCAAAGGCGACCAGGGTTCGATGTTCAAATTGTTGCATCTGAAATTACGACTAAACCTTCATACCACGTTGAAATTACATGTGCAGGTCAGGAGTTCCGAAATGTTACAAGGAGGCGTTAACATGGAACCTGTATTGCTGGATAAAGACGGCCCCGTGGCGTATCTTACCTTAAATCGGCCTGAGAAACGGAATGCACTCTCTTTGGAATTGATGACAACTCTGCTGGATAAGCTAAAAATTATAGAACAAGATCAGGATATCCGTGTAGTTGTCATCAGGGGAAACGGCCCGGCGTTTTGTGCAGGGCATGATCTTAAGGAAATGGTCGGGAAAGAGCTGGAAATCCGGCATTTTCACAAGATTTTTTCAGTATGCGCAGAAATGATGCAAACGCTTTTCAAACTGCCGCAGCCGGTCATTGCTCAGGTCCACGGCATCGCAACGGCAGCGGGATGCCAGCTGGTTGCCGCCTGCGATCTTGCCATTGCCGAAACCGGGGCTCGGTTTGCCACGCCGGGGGTAAAAATAGGTCTTTTCTGTTCCACCCCTTCGGTTCCTTTGGTTCGGGTTGTGGGACGACGAAGGGCTTTGGAAATGCTCTTGACGGGTCGTTTTATTTCCGCAGAGGAAGCGGAACGGTTCGGACTCATAAACAGAATCGTTGCTCCGAACAAGCTTGTGGAACAGACCGGAAAGTGGGCCATGGAAATCGCTCAACACAGCCGGTATACGCTCGCTTTTGGAAAGCGAACTTTTTATAACCAGGCGGACCTGGATACCCCGTCGGCTTACAATTATGCCACCCATGCAATTGTCATGAACTGCCTGGCTGAAGATGCACAGGAAGGTATGTCGGCTTTTCTGGAAAAAAGGAAGCCCGAGTGGAAGAATCGTTGAAACGCTTCAGAGAGACCCGACGTTACCGGACTCAGCCCAAAATAATTTTGAACATCAATGAAGATCAAAAAAACAAAGGGAACAGCTTACTTCCTGTTCCCTTTCGAAAATGAAATATATAATAAATGTTAGCGTTTTGAAAACTGGAACCGTGCCCGCGCACCCTTCTGGCCGTATTTCTTTCTTTCTTTGACCCTGGCATCACGCCGAATGCAGCCTGCTCTTTTCAACGCTTTCCTAAGCTCAGGGTTCGCCAATAACAGCGCCTTGGTAATTCCATGCCGAATGGCACCGGCTTGCCCTGAAAAGCCTCCACCGGTAACATGGGCTTTTACATCAAATGATCCAAGAGTATTTGTTAAAACCAGCGGCTGTTTTATAATTGTTTTTACCACCTCAACCTTGAAATAATCATCCATGGGGCTATCATTTATGGTGATTTCGCCGTTCCCCGGCATTATCCAGGTTCTAGCAATGGCGGTCTTTCGTTTCCCCGTAGCATAATACACGTTTTCTTTTTCCATACAATTCCCCGATAATTAATGAAAATTAATTTGCGCTTCTAAAAATCAAGCGTCTCAGGTTGCTGAGCCTCATGAGGATGCTGATTCCCTGAATAAACCTTCAACTTTTTGAAAAGCTTTCTTCCCAATCTGTTCTTCGGCAGCATACCCTTGACCGCAAAACGGATAAGATCTTCAGGCCTTTTTTCCAAAAGTTTCTGAGCGGTAATCGTCTTGAGACCCCCAATGTAACCACTGTGCCGATAATATTCTTTCTGTTGCCATTTTCTTCCGGTCATGACAACCTTATCCGCATTAACAACCACCACCCAGTCACCGGTGTCCACATGAGGGGTGTAAAGAGGGTTGTGTTTTCCCCGCAGGCGGGCAGCTATGGTACTGGCAAGTCTCCCCAGAACCTTGTCTTGAGCATCAACAACACACCATTTGCCCTTGTTGTCGGTATTTTTTGCACTATATGTATATTTTTTCACTATGATTTTCTCCTTTGGACATAGAAACTATTATGTGTAAATAAAAATTGTGCCTATGTCAAGAAAAAATTGTATTGGTAAATTGACACAAACAATTATATCTAATATAAATTGAGTATCAGTCAATATGTAATGGAGATGTTTCCGTGGAGCATTTGGAAATCGAAGTAAAATTTTATTTGTCGGATATGGACTCCACACGTGACCGGATTCTTGAGCTCGGTGCGGTGTCCATGGGACGGGTTTTTGAAACAAATTTACGCTTTGACGATGCCGATAATCGTCTGATTGAAAAAAAATCTCTTCTGCGACTCCGCCGGGATACAAAAACAATCCTTACTTTTAAATCCGAGCCTCCTTTCAAAAACGATCAATTCAAGATATTAAATGAACTGGAAGTTGAAGTCAGCGATTTTACCACCATGAAACATATTCTGGAATCGTTGGGGTTCCGGGAAGAACAGGTGTACGAGAAATGGCGTGAAACTTTTAGGTTAAACAGTACCAACCTCTGCCTGGATACGATGCCCTATGGCGACTTTCTCGAAATCGAGGGTCAAAAGGAAGATATTAAGGAATTAGCATATCGAATCGGCCTTAAGTGGCAAAAAAGGATTCTTTTTAATTACCTCGCAATATTTGACGTCATCAAGCAAAAATTAAACCTGCCGTTTTATGATGTCACATTCAGCAATTTTATAAATATCAGGTTCGACCTTGCGGAATATCTTGATCTTATTGAGGTTAATCCTCATTGATGGCGTCGTAAAAAGTCCAATTTTTGCGTTGCGCTGCATTACTTAAAGCCGTACAAGTTAAAAGTGCCTAAAGTGCCTAAAGTTATGGTGTCACTTCGCTCCGATGTTTTTATATAATTGGCAGAATTCCTTAACTTTAGCTCACTTTAAACTTTAGTTCACTTCAGACTCTTGCAGCGATTCTTCAGGCAGAGCCATCTATCTCTGACTTGGCCCAAAGAACTAGGTTTTCAATGTAAAAATAAAACCATGATTTCTGTTTTGACATTAAACCTGCGTTTTGGGTTGGCAGACGACGGACCCAATAGCTGGCAATATCGCAAAAAGGTCTTTCCCTTTCTTTTTGAAAAATATCGCACAGATTTTATCGGTTTTCAGGAAGCCAATGATTTCCAGACAGATTTTCTGAATGGGATGCTGACGGAATACGACTTTATCGGCAAGTGCAGCCCTTCACTGTCCTTCTGGCAAGATAGTATTATTTTTTATAAAAAAACCTGGACCTGCGTCTATCGAGAACATTTCTTTTTGAGTCCAACACCCACCATACCGAGCCGTTTTCGGGAAAGCCTCTGGCCGAGACAATGTACCATGGGTATGTTCAAAAACGGCAACAACATGATCATATGTGTTAATACTCATCTTGACTTTGATCCCTTGGTCCAAATCAAGAGCGCCAAACTGATTATGGAGAGGTTACAGCGTTTCCCGAGTGACGTACCTGTAATTATCGTTGGTGATTTTAACACCTCTCCATTCAGTGCCTGCTACAACATCTTCACCGGCGATGGTCGGGAAACAGAGGAAAAGGAATGTTATTTTAAAAACGCGTTTAAAAAACCCTATCCAGGGACCCATCATGGATTTACAGGGGATATAAACGGAGATTATATAGATTGGATTCTCTATCGCGGAAAAATACTCAAACAAAATTGCAGGGTCATCAGGAATACAATTGACGGTCTTTATCCCTCAGATCATTTTCCGCTCTATGCCACATTCAAGTTAATTGGCTAACTATTCTTAAAAGGAGAAATAACGAATGGCCAGTATTCTTATCATAGATGATGACGCCCAAATATTAAAAATGCTCCGTCAGATTTTAGAGCGGGAGAGTTACGATGTAACGGAGGCATCTAACGGCAAGCAGGGGTTAAGACTCTATCGGGAAAACCCCACCGACCTAGTCATCACGGATATAATCATGCCTGAAAAGGAAGGTATTGAAATAATCATTGAACTTAAGCGAGACTATCCTGATGTGAAAATAATTGCAATTTCCGGAGGCGGCAGAATCAACCCCGAGGATTATTTAGATATTGCCAAAAAGTTAGGGGCACATCGAATATTCGCCAAACCTGTGGAACGTAAAGAGCTTTTACATACGGTTCGGGAACTTTTAGGATAACTGTAGAAGTACAATTTTAAGGATAACTAAGCCGTTTTACCAGATATGAATTGCCATTTTCTGTAAGCTCCATGGAAATATTGCCGCTGTTTTCCCGCCATGTTCCTTCTTGCATAAGGTAGCGGGTGAAATATTTTCCCTGAATTCTAATGGTTCCTGTATCGGCCTGTAAAGAAAAAGCAATCAACTCAATCCGGTAGTCAGATAATTCGATCTTTTCCATGTTTTTTCGATATTTGGGCAGCATATCCCGAAAAGGAGTGTTGTTTTCAGTGGCATCCGGAGCAAAAAAAGAGGCAAATTTATCAAGATCTTTACTGGCATATGTCTGGCAATAGAGGTTCAAAAAGGATTCCAACCGGTCTTTCCGGTCCTGTTGAGAAAGTACTTCTCCTCCAGAAGCCAACGTCTTTTTATCTTCTTCCGGTTCAATAGATGGCGTTATCTCCGCAACAGCGCCGGGACTTTGTGTTTTAACCTCTTGAGTTATTGAGGTGTTTGTTTCATGGGTAACAACCGGCGTTTCTATAACCGGTTTCGCTGCTAAAGACTCTTTTTTCACCTTTTGTTCCGAAATCTGTTTTTCCCGCTTTCCCACGGCCTCTTGTTTTTCCGGAGATAAAGGGGTCTCACGAAGAGCTGGAGCAGGAGTTTTTGCTTGCGGTTCTTTTTTACCTTCAGCCTTGGACGCTTTTTTATGTTTATCAGGCCTGCTTGTTTTAGTAAAAACAATAATTGCCTTGTCTTTGTATTTCTTTAAACCGTTAAGCGCCCTCTGTGCGTCGGCTCTGTCTTTGAAAGAACCCATCCTTATTTTGTACCACGTGATTTCTCCGGAGGACATTTCTGTGATATAATATGCTGGATATCCGTCATTTTTCAGTTTTGTTATTGCTTTGTCTGCAAAGTTTTTGTTCTTAAGGGATTCGAGCTGAATGGACCACTCTCCGATTGAGTCGGGCTTTTTATTTAAAATAATTGTGTTGCCTTTTGGAGGTGATTTTATTTTTCGGGTCTCGTCTTTTTCCTTTTCTATGAACGTGTAGATCCCGGTTACCGTTGGGCTGGGAGGCTGTCCGGACTTGTAAGCCCTTGCTTTAATTGTAGTTGTTTTTGTAACGGGAATTGGGGATGAAAAAATCGGGGAGGTGTCCGTGGGCTCGGAGGTGTCCGTGGTATAGTGAATCGTTGTTTCTCCGGTTGAAGCGCTGATTCCAACCGAAATAGGATCCGTGAAAACATCCGGCGCAGGAGGTGAAAATACCGGTGCGGCCAGAGCCGGAGCATAAATAACTCCTATGGAGTCACTGGCCAGTTTTCCGTTCTGATCCTCTGCAACAATGGTAATCGTATTCACACCTGCAGTTAAGGATACTTTGAACCTCCAATCTTTTAGAGTGCCCGTATTTTCAGCTCCTGTGTTACATGTTACACGTTTTATTCCAATACCATTTATACCCATAGCCCGCCCGGAAACAATGATCCAGGATTCAGATGTAGTGGACTCCGCCACCGTTGCAGGCCGCTGAATTTTTACAACCGGCTTGGTACTATCCTGGACTGTGTATGCATAAGCACCGCTTTCGCTCCCATACCCATGAACATCACGCGCCGTAACTTTGTAGTAAACCGTTCCGGTTTTCTGTGCCGGAATTGTTCCTGTATAATCAAGACCCGTGGAAGACATGGGAATCAAATTCCACGAATTTCCTGCAGTTATTGAATAGCGCAAAAAAGCGGACTGAATGCCCGATATGTCCGTAATATCCGCACGTACCGTAACCGGATCATTTGAAAATGGTTTTGCTTCCGACAGGTAAGGTTCTTTAATCACAGGCCTGTCATACACAAATAGAGTAACCGCGTTAACAAGGTCAGATGAATTGCCTGTCTTATCAAAGGCATAAAAATCTACGGGATGTAATCCTTCACCCGCTTTGGATGATTCCCACGAATTTCCAAACACCCCGTCCTCGTTTTTATTATCTGAGTGTTCACCATCATCATACAGATGAAGCGTTTCTGACGTATTACCGTCCGGAAGCCGAATCCTGGCCGTCACTTTTTTAGTGTCGATACCTGAATCTTCATCATAAACACCAACGCGTAATTTGAATTTTGTCCCTTTTAAACCCATTCCTTCATCAACACAGGGCTCTATGAGTACCGGCGGTATGGAATCGGCTATCCGCGTAACGGACATGGTATAAGACGCCTTGTTTTTTATCCGGTTTTGAGCCTGGACTAAAATTTGGTTCCGGCCTTCGACCAGAGAAACCGTTCGAGTAAAAAAATCCTGGGACGAAAGTGACAATGAGGAGGGCGCGCCATCGTTGAGCGAAATAGTAGCTGACCGGATACCATGAGGATCTGAAATCTTTCCGGCGACTTTTATGGAATCGAATATATAGGAACTACCGTTTTGAGGAGTAGAAATCTGAATTTTCGGACCGTTGAAATTGAAATCGTCAAATACGTATATTTGTCCGCCGGCCGCCAGCATAGTTCCGTCAGGCCTCCAACGAACATGGTGCACGGGATCTTTATTATAGTATTCGATTCCATAAGTATCCGTATTGCAAACGATCAAGCCATTATCGTGGCCCACAGCCAACCGGGAAGAATTCCTGTTGTAATCCAGGGAATTGACGCTACCCAGTCCGGGAAAATCAAAACCGCTTTTGCTCCAGTTTGAAGTGTCAAACGTATAAATCATACCGCTATCGCCGATAACGGATCCCACTGAAAGATATTTTCCATCGTGGCTCCATGCAAGGCAGTTAAGTTTTCCAGAAGAAATGGACCCTACTTTCACAGTTCTTGTGGGAGAATTGTTTCCCGTATCCCATATCCTCAATTCTCCATTCTTATCTACCGCAGCAAATTGAGACTCGTTAACCGGATTAAACCTAAGTTCCTGGATTTCAGCGCTATGATTGTAGATCATCTTGAGTTTACCTGACGGGGACCATTTTTGTATAACGTTGGGGTCCCGGATTGTATAGATGTGGTTCTCTTGCCAGGCCAAAGATTTATCCGCTGATTTTGCCTCACTATCCAAAGGAATATCCCATACCGTATCCACGTTTCCGCCGGGAACTGTCAAGATAGCAAGTTTATCTTTGTCTTTAAAAACGCCGGTTACCAGTTTTTTGCCGTCCGATGAAAAACAAAACGACTGATATCTGCCTGAACGTCTTTTTTTCGACCAAACCTTTGCCCAATCCGATATGCGGTATATGGACAATCCCGAACCGTTTTCGTGCCTGACCGCAAAATATCCGTTTGAGGACCATTCGCACCATTCGGTAGCTTTCCCCAACTTTTTCCACGCCAGAAAACGGGTTCCGTCATACCCTCCGTATACGAAACTTCCGGATCCCGAAACGCCCGTCGGCATATGGGTTACCGTAACACTGACCTCTTTTGATTCTGATGATCCTACGGTAAAAACACCTTTGGCCTCACCCCTATCATTTGTTTTAAGATCAGGTCCTTTTGTCCAGGCACACTCGTTAGACGGTTTTAAACGCCACTTAACGGTTTGGTGGGATGCAGGCTTGTTATCAGTAAAATTTTTTACATAAGACGTTACCTTAAAAGAATTATTGTCGGCCCGCTGAAATTCAAATGTTATACCCACGGCCGATGAGGTGCAGGTTATGGGAATTGAATCAGAAAGACCGTAAGGAGAACGAGCGGTAATAACAGCATTGCCGCCGGAATTAGGGGTAAAGGTAATCTTTGCCTGCCCATTGGCATCGGTAACCGCTTCGCCATTCGACGGTGTGAAAAATCCCGGAAATCCGGTACGAAATAGAATTGTTTTTCCGGGTGACGGCCTTCCTTTATTATCTGTTAAGGATGCTGAAAGGGTAACATGGTTGTTCTGTCCAATAGCAATGGTTTTGGGTTCAGCCTCTACAACAAAATGAACGGTAGACGGTCTATTCACCATAAAGGAACCGTTCAGGGCCTCCTGCCATTTTCCTTTTGCATCTGCCGCCTTAACTTCATAATAGTGTGCCCCGACATTCAAGTCCGTAAGGCTGTAGTAGGAAAAAATCTTTGCCGCCGGTCGTTCCGCCGACGGCACTGCGAATTTATGCAGTTCTGTACCGTCAATGAAAAGACTTACCGAGGTATACCGATTGTTATCAACTTCTGAAAATACCGCCACGAAATTGTATCTGTCATCAGGCATCCCGAATGATGGAATTGCTTGGCTTATGGCCTGCGTTTTTAGAGAATCTTTTGAAAAACTAAAGTCCTTTATTATGATATCCGGTGCGTCTTGGGTTATGGCGATAACTTCGCTAATGTTTTGATTGCTTTTAGGATTATGCACATTGATGTTATAAATACCCGGCTGAGTGCGCCATAAGGAATATACCCCGTTAATATCGGTCGTCACCGTAAAATGTCCATCCATGGTCGTTACAACAGCATCGGAAATCGGGGTTCCGTCCGTCCCTTTTACCATGCCATACAATGTTTTTGTGCCCGGGAAGAACTTTTGGACAATTCTGGTTTTATCGAATAATGTTAGATCCCGAACACCCGGTTTGGCAATATCATCCATCCCGCCCAGAGGAATCAACCCGTCTTGACTTTCCTGAAAACAGTGCACTTGATTTTTGCACATAATTGAAGCATTGTTTTTGCTGCATTCAGGCGATTGAACGCAGTCCGGTGCTTCTGGGTCAGGATATCCGCAAAAACCAAGGGCGTGACCGATCTCATGCGCAGCCATTCTGACCACATCTCTTTGAGCCCGGCTGAAATCAATTTTGTCTCTATCCAATACAAAGAACCAGGGCTCTGTTTTGTCCTGCTCCTCCTTTATATGAAAAAAAATCCTCGCTCTGTGATCGTTATCAGCATCAGCAGGATTGGCTAATTCAGGATACTGACAACTTGTGTTGCAATTTTCAAATATGGTGAAACTATATGCCTCCGGGAGATAGTCAGAAAATAGACCCATATCACCGCGTTCGTCCGGACATACCCTCCCGTCATGTGTCACGACTTTGGGACCTTGTTTGGACCATCCCTCAAAAATTATATCCGCTTCTTTTGGGTTGCTTGCAGGAGCAAACACCATATTCCCGCCGGTTGCGTTTTCCCATATCTTACAAGCCATATCAACGGCTTCTTTTGCCGTAACCAGGTCAGGATCTTTATCCGCACCCAAAGGGCTCTCTCCATGATAGAAAGCATCTGAAAAAAAATATTTAAATTCAACAATGTCGTTTGCCTTAGTAAAACCGGCATTAAGAAAAATAAGCGTCAAAACGATCAATAACATGCGGACTGTTTTTGACATGAGTATCCTCATATATGAATTATACGTAAAATATTAGAATTGGGCGGGGTAAAAACCTAAGGATTCACGAAAAAATAAGCGAGCATTTTGGCTTTTGAAATATCCGTTCTATTGACCATAGATAAGCCGCTTTACCAGATATGAATCGCCATTTTCTATAAGCTCCATGGTAATGTCACCGCTATTTTCCTGCCATGTTCCTTCATGCAAAAGAAAGCGGGTGAAATATTTTCCCTGAATTCTAATGTTTCCTGAATCGGCCTGCAAAGAATAAGCGATCAACTCAATCCGGTAATTAAACGATTGGATCTTTTCCAGGTTTTTTTGATAGTTAGGGAGCATATCCTGAAAAGGAGTGTTGTTTTCAGTGGCATCGGGGGTAAAGAAGGTGGCAAATTTATCCAGATCTTTACTGGCATATGCCTGGCAATAGATATTTAAAAAGGATTCCAACCGGTCTTTCCGCTCTTGTTCAGAAAGTATTTCTCCTCCGGAGGCCAACGTCTCTTTATCTTCTTCTTGTTCTATAGATGGCGCACTCTCCTCAACAGCAACAGGACGTTCTGTTTTAAGTTCTTTGGGCAATGACATATCTGTTTTAGCAATAAATAACGGCTCCTTAATATCCGATTCTTCTATTGTGTCGCCTTCTTTGATTTCAACTTCCGAAGCCTGCAAATTCGGCACGCTCACGGATTCCTGTTTTTCAGGTTCAGGAAATGCAATAGGGAGATCCGGAGCAACTTTGGCAACGGTTTCCGATTGCGCACCTTCTTTAATTTCAGCCAGTTTGGCTTCAACTACAGCTGCTTCTGGTTTCTCGACAGCAGACTTTACAATTAGTGGTGTGCCCATAGCAACGGCAGCCGTTTTCTCAGCAGCGGCTTTCTCAGCAGCAGCTCTCTCAGCAGCGGCTTTCTCAGCAGCGGCTTTCTCAGCAGCGGCTTTCTCAGCGGCAGCCTTCTCAGCAGCAGCCTTCTCAGCAACAGCTCTCTCGGCAGCAACCTTCTCGGTGGCGGCCTTCTCGGCAGCGGCCTTCTCAGCAGCGACTTTCTCGACGGCGGCTTTCTCAGCGGCAGCCATCTCGGCAGCGGACTTCTCAACAGCGGACTTCTCAACAGCGGCCTTCTCGGCAACGGACTTCTCAACAGCGGCCTTCTCAGCAGCAGCTCTCTCAGCAGCGGCTTTCTCGGCGGCAGCCTTCTCAGCAGCGGCTCTCTCGGCAGCAACCTTCTCAGCAGCGGCTTTCTCGGCGGCAGCCTTCTCAGCAGCAGCCTTCTCAGCAACAGCTCTCTCGGCAGCAACCTTCTCGGCGGCAGCCTTCTCGACAGCGGCCTTCTCAGCGACAGCTTTCTCGGCAGCGGCTTTCTCAGCGGCAGCCTTCTCAGCAGCGGCCTTCTCGGCGGCGGCTTTCTCAGCGGCAGCCTTCTCAGTAGCAGCTTTCTCAGTGGCAGCTTTCTCGGCAGCGGCTCTCTCAGTGGCAGCCTTCTCGGTAGCGGCTTTCTCGGCAGCGGCTTTCTCGGCAGCGGCTTTCTCAGCGACAGCTTTCTCGGTAGCGGCTCTCTCAGTGGCAGCTTTCTCGGCGGCGGCTTTCTCAGCGGCAGCCTTCTCAGTAGCAGCTTTCTCAGCGACAGCTTTCTCGGTAGCGGCTTTCTCGGCAGCGGCTTTCTCGGCAGCGGCTTTCTCAGCAGCGGCCTTCTCAACAGCGGCTTTCTCGGCAGCGGCTTTCTCGGCAGCGGCTCTCTCAGTGGCAGCTTTCTCGGCAGCAACTTTCTCAGCAGCGACCGACTCAGGGGACATGGAGTTCAGATCTTTCTGGTTAACGGTGTTATCAATTGGCACGCGGTCATGATACACGGGCTGTGTTTCTGTTTTGGCCGGTTCTTTTTGTACCAAATATATGGATTCACTATCTTTTTTATTACTCTGATAATAGAAAAAACCGCCAATGATGAGTACAATCGCCAATCCGGCAATATATAGGGGGACCATCCTGGCAGGTTGCCGCCCAGGTTTTTCCTCAACCCCCGGTTTTATTTCTTCAACAGCTTTGTGCGCTTTATCTTTACTTTCCTTATCCGGTATGTGGGGTGTTGCCGCCGATTTCTCTAAGGTTTCAAGGGGGATGGCTTTTATTTCTTTTATATATTCGCCCAGCATTTTAATTTCGTTTATGACGCTGGTTCTTTGATGAAAACTCAGCTCATTTCGACGTTTTTCGAGTTCCTCGATCATTCTCTCCGCATATGCCAACCCTTTTTTGATCTGGCCTGCTTCATCCAGATCAGCATCAGGCATACCGATCAATTCGACGATTTGATCCTGAGAGTAACCGATGAGCACACAATGAAGAATTAGTTTTAACCGTGCACGATCATAACTGCTGTAAATGCGACGGCCCAATTTAGCGACCTTGGGCGATATAAGCCCCTTTTCCTCGCAAAAACGGATATGACGTTTGCTAACGTCAAACTCTTTGGCAAGTTCAGATATTGCAAAATGTCTTTTTGCATTTTCCATTTTCACCACCAATATGCTTAAGTTGTATTAACTGAAAACCTTTAAATGCCAGGAGGTTGATTTGGATGTACCTGGCTCGTAATTAAATAAAATGTACTATAAAACAAATAAGTTTGCATGTCAAAATAAAATGAGCTATACAATTTTCGATTTCGAAACCGTCGAGATCCGTATCCTGTGCAGCTTGCAATTTTATTCTTATGAAGCCTATCTATCTCATTCTAATATTGTTTATCTCTTCTTTTTTCTGGGCATGCGGACCCAGACCCATGCCCCTGCCCGAACCTGTAGAATTTCATCCGGGAGACATTTTTTTTTCAACGGCTGAAAACATGTTTCAACGAAAAGAATATGGTAATGCCCTTGAAATTTATGACAAATATCTTGCACGTTTTCCTGATGGGTACCGGGCCGCCCAAGCTTTAATGAAAAAAGCACTGATCCATACAGCGTTAGGGGAATATGATAAATCCCGAACAATCTATAACCGCCTGATTGCTAAATATCCTTCCAGTCCTGTTGTTTCGGATGCCAGAGTTGAAATTCTTGTAACCTTCTTTGACCAGGGCAATTATACCCAAGTCATCAGCCATGCGGCCCATGTCCTGGAAAAAAGTTTTTTTAGGATTCACATTCTCAGAACATACACTCTTATGGGTGATTCGTATATGGCCATGGATTCTCCGACCAAAGCCTTAAATTATTATCTTATGGCATATACAAAAACCAAAGAGCATGAAAAAGAAAACATACTCCTTAAAATAAAATCTGCCGCCAGGGAGGTTGACCCGGCAATTATAATTTCCCTTTTTATGCGCCATAAAGATGAACTGCCTGTAGAGGATCTCATTTACCGGATGGGACTTACCAAAGCGAAGTGGAAAAAATACGAGGATACGGTTATCCTGTTATCAGAGTTTATCAAAAAATTTCCGGAAAACGAAAATGTGCAATCGGCAAAAAAATTAATCCGCGACATCAATGAAAAATTTACCTTTAAACATAATATATTAGGATGTTTACTCCCACTAAGCGGTCCTTACACAAGTTACGGCAAAAAAATATTGAAGTGTATTGAAATGGCCTTGGATCAGTTTAATTCCCGGAGCCGTGGTTCTTTAATAAAATTGATTGTAAAAGATACGGAATCCGATCCTGAAAAAGCGGTTCTGGCTGTAAATGAATTGTCCGAAGAACGGGTTGGAGCTATTCTCGGTCCTGTAACCACTCATGAGTCTGCGGCATTGGCTGCCCAGGAAAAAAGGATACCAATAATTACTCTGGGCCAGAAAGAAAATATTGCAACGCTGGGAGACTATGTTTTCAGGAATTTCATTACCCCTGAAATGCAGGTCCAGGCACTCGTATCTTATGCGACCCAAGTTCTTAAAATAAATCGTTTTGCCATTCTTTACCCTGATGACAAATATGGTACGACCTTTATGGGTCTGTTCCAGGATGAACTTGAAGCTTATGGAGGAGAAGTTATCAGGGCTGAACTTTATCACCCTGGCCAAACAGATTTCGCCGAATCCATAAAAAAACTTGCGGAAACCCAAATCGAGCTTCCGGAACCACCCGAAGAAAAAACTGAAAATTCACTTCCTGAGCCTGCTCTTGATTTTGAGGCCGTCTTTATTCCTGACGGCCCCACCACATCAGGACTCCTAATACCCCAGCTTGCTTTTTACGATGTTGTGGGGGTGCATCTTTTCGGAACCAACCTGTGGCATTCCGAGCGCCTCATCGAAATGGCGAAACAATTTATTCAGGGCGCCATAATGGCCGATGGTTTTTTTTCCGGAAGCAATTCACAAAAAGTAAAGGATTTTGTGGAAATGTTTGAGGAAACTTTCCATGAAAAACCCGGATTTATTGAAGCCGTGGCTTATGATACGGCCATGATATTGTTTGACCTGGTCAGCCGAAATGATATTCAATCCAGAAGTGAAATAAAAAATGACATGATGAACCTTCAAGACTTTCAGGGGGTAACAGGGACAACTTCCTTTGATCATACCGGCAATGCCCATAAAGAACTTTATCTATTACAAATACAAGGTGATAAATTTATAGAACTGGAGAACCATTCATGAAAGATAAAAGAGGCCTTTATTATTATCCTTTTCCTGAAAACAAACGGGTTCGCATGTATGTGCGGAAACAAGCGGATAACATTGAATTCCGGTTATGGAATCAAGACGATCCCAAGCTCTGGAAGGAGCACGGATGGTTACCCTACGACGCCATATTGCAAGCCACGGATATGCATAAAGAAAAGGATTTTAAACCCAAGCAGACCTATGACATCAACATTGCGAACGCGTTGATAAAAGATCAGTCGTAACTTCACAATAAGTTCTGGTGGATGAAATAATCATAGTGACCCAACGCCATAATTTATTGAGAAGTTACCGAGTTTGGTTTTAACTCATCACAACCTATCCAACAAATCACAAAGAAGCCGGACGCCAAATCCTGTTCCGCCGGGACCGCAGTATGCAGATTCTTTTTTGGCGTAAGCCGGACCTGCAATATCGATATGAGCCCAGCGGGTATCTTTAACAAATTCCGAGAGGAACAAGGCAGCGGTGATGGCGCCACCATAACGGGTGCTGCCCACATTATTCAGATCAGCGAAATCGCTTTTAAAAAGTTCTTTATAGTCTTCAGTCAGCGGCAGCCGCCAGCAGCGTTCATGGGTCTTTTGGCCGGACAAAATAATATCTTCTGCCAATTTATCATCAAAAGAAAACGTCCCGGCGATCTTTTCACCCAGAGCCACAACACAGGCTCCGGTCAGCGTAGCCATGTCAAGGAGGGTCTGGGGTTTATATTTCTCAATTCCATAAGAGATGGCATCAATCAATATCAGTCTGCCTTCAGCATCGGTATTCCCTATTTCCACGGTTTTTCCATCATAGGTTTTGATAATGTCTCCCGGGCGGGAAGCATTTCCTGACGGCATATTTTCAACAATAGGAAGGATGCCGATAACTCTAAATCCGAAGTTAAGCTTTGCTGCGGTGATCAGTGTAGCGGCAACTGCAGCCGCACCGGACATATCCAGTTTCATTTCTTCCATACCTGACGAAGGCTTCAGGTTGATACCGCCCGAGTCGAACGTTACACCTTTTCCCACAAGCACAACTGCTTTTTTAGACCCTTTTGGATTATGTTCCAGAATTACCATTCTGGGCTTGCTCCGGCTTCCGGCCGCAACCGCCATTATTGCGCCGAATTTTTTCTGTTTCAACTCTTTTTCACCCATCACGGTTACCTTGAGATTCTCTTTTTTGGCCAACGCAACAATGGACCTGGCGAAACGTTCGGGTCTTTTGTCGTTAGACGGCGTATTGACCCACTCTCTTGCAAGAATAGCTCCCTGGCAAATGGTGTGAACTCGTGACGACAAACGGCTATACTTTCTGGTTTCATCAGGCTTGACAAGAAAATTGATCTGTTTAACCGGGGTATGCTTTTTTTCTTTTTTGTATTTATCAAAAATATGATTCCCCAAATAGGCGCCTTCCAGCATTGCCTCCAGCACAGACGTCATTTCCATATTGATTTTTTTTGCCACAGGAACCGCTATCAAAACATGGGTAAGTTTTTTCTTTATCAATGCCTTTACTGCGTTACCGGTTGCGGCACGCATGGCCTCCCTGTCGATTTTTTCAAGTTTTCCAAGCCCTATAAAGATCACCCTTTCAGCTTTAACCTCAGCCAGGTCGTAAAAGGTAACCTCATCATTTTTATTACCCTTGAACTCCTTATATTTCTTTGCTTTTCTTATAAGAAACATTATAATTTCGTCGTCAAAAACAGTTTTATCCTCACAAACAGGAATAACCAGTGCTGCCACTTTTTCTTTTTTAAGATCAACCGATTTTAAATGTATCATGCTTCTCCTCTCAAACGAATCCGGATTTTTTACTGTAAATTTTTCGATCTGATATTATATAGTTAAATTTTACTGTCAATGAGAATATCTATTTAACACGATTATCACATCAACTGTGCAGGCTATTTTATAGTCGATTGTCTTTCAATATTTTCCGGCGTCGGATTCAGGGTAAACATGTTTGATTTCGGTGCAGCGTAGCGACGGCGTGTTTCTCTTTAGTATGGGAATTCAAATGCGTTTGCCCTGATGCCGGATTATCTTGACATTATAACCGGTTGTTTATATCTATCAAACAGAAATTTTATTTTATAATCGCTTTATCAAAGGTCTTAAAAAAAATGGAGGTACAACATGGCGGGAATCAACAAAGTCATCCTGATCGGCAATCTTGGAAGAGATCCTGAAGTTCGTTATACACCGGACGGAACTGCCGTCGCCAATTTCAGCATCGCTACGTCTGACGAATGGACGGATAAAGCAACCAACGAAAAGAAAGAGCGCACCGAATGGCATCGAATTGTTGCCTGGAGAAGACTGGGTGAAATATGCGGCGAATACCTGTCAAAGGGGAGGCAGGTTTACATAGAAGGCAAGTTGCAGACCCGGTCCTGGGAAAAAGACGGCGTTACCCGATACACCACCGAAATTGTCGCATCTGATGTACAGTTTCTCGGGACCAGAGATTCCGCCGATACATACAGACCTCCTACTTCGGAATCATCAGCCCCGTCACCTCCGGACAAACAGGATGACGATATCCCTTTTTAGTCCTTAAACGCTTATTTTTTTGTGTTTTTATGTCAAAAAATCAAATGCGTTGCCCTGTTAAACACTGCTTCGCATTGAATCTACGATTAAGAATTTCCGCATTACAAGCACGCTGGTAAAACATAAATAGGCGGAGTTGACTTATAACAGCCAACCCCGCCTTCAAACAGCACGTTGTCCGGAACGACCACTGCCGCCTGGCTCGTGGTTTTGAGCATGGTGCGGACGTGCTGAACAAAATTGAGCTGTTTGTTCGAGGTGGTGGCCCAGAAATCCTGGCGGTTGTATCTCAGCTCTTCCTTTTGCTGTTTCCCCTTGCCATTGGTGATCGTGATGCTGCTTTTTACCGAAGGGTGGATTGGTCAGGACATCGTCGGCAGGACCCACATCGGTCTGATATTCCCGAACCGCAACCGCCGGACCAAGGGTCCAGTTGATTGCATTCTTGTCAACAACTGCCCAGCCGGAACCCGTTCAAGCATTCTGTCTATGTTGTCTCTTGCTTTTTGTTCGGGGGTTTTGTTCATTTCAAGACTTATTTATATGCAAATAACGATTCGGATAACTTGGACAAAAGGCGCAAGTCTTTTGGATCAGAGTTAATCCGCTGTTTATGGCAAGCTATTCATAATGAGTCCACATCCTGATTACTTTAACTACTTTTTCATCATCTATAATCTGATAGACCAACCGGTGTTGTATGTTTATTCGACGGGAAAAGGCCCCGGATAAATCACCTAACAGCTTTTCAAATGGCGGGGGAGTCGTATAAGGATTCTCACGCAGGATTTCAATCAGCTCTTCGGCTTTCGAACGTAGACCCGAAGCGGATAGCTTTTTAGCGTCTTTTTGAGCCTGTTTTGTGAAAACGACTCGCCACATTACCAATCAAGTTCCCGGGTGCATTCCTCGACTGGAGTGGCTAACCCTTCCCGAATTGATTCCCGCATACCAGGAATATTTAATAGATACATGGTTTCCTGAATAGCGCGCCAGTCATCCTTTGAAATAAGTACAGCGCTGCCGCGCTTGCCCTTTATGATAATTGGCTCGTGGGAAGACGCTACTTCGTCAATAAGCCGATAAAGCTTTGATCTTGCTTCAGTGGCTGTTAGTATCGGCATAATTCACCTTTTAATTTCATGGCGTTTATCATATTTATACAGTACGATAATGCGTACGTTTTGTCAAGCTTTAGAAGAAGTTTGTTCCGGAATTATTAAAATACATGCTTTCTCAAGAGCTTCAACAAATTTCGGGTTGGTTCTTCTCATTCTAATTATTCTGTCCCAAGACAGAATATCTTCAAGTGTGGGCTGTTCTATTCCGATATTGGATTCCCTCTCAACGGCCTCAATAAGTAACGATACGGAATAGATTGTGATATTTTCCAACATTGCTTCAATAAAAATATCAGTTTTATCAATATGTTGGAATCTTAATATTTCTGATACACAGACGGATAGAATTAGATCCGCAACATCCTCCGGCTTTTTACATTCTTCAGGATCATAACTTGCATCTAAAAAATCCCCGGCCATCTTTTGTAGGATATATAGCCATTCATTATTCAGGTTCTGCGGTAAAAGTGCATCAGGCCCATGCAATAAAACTTCATTGCCGAATTTGGATAGCATTTCATTAAACCTTTCGTCTTAATTTGGATTAATCCCATCCCTCAACTTACCGGAACAGTTAAATGTAACGATTTTCCTGGCTGCCAACATCTCATTTGGCTTAGATTCTGTCAAGATTTTAATAGGTTATATGAAGTAAAGATGCAAATCCAATTGAAAAGATTCGGTTTTGCTATATTTGACAATCATTCCTAATTGTTTAAAATTCCTAACAAATAAATTTATAGAGAAACACAATAGGATCGCATTTTATTTATTAATTATTATGGACCGGAGGGATCTTTTTGAAAGATTGAAAAATTAAACCGGGGCTTTCGTGCAGGATTTTGGGCACGTTCATAAGTGTCGTGGATGGTGTCAGGGAACTCGGTTATTCCGGGGCTGATGTTGTAAGATATCTTGGTGTTATGAATTTTTGCGTGGCGCGAATGATATCAGCAGGGAGAAAACAGGATATAGATGACATCAATTTTGAGTTGTGAATGTCCTGCACGATGCGCCATTATGACATACTTCGATTTAACAAATACAGCTCTCCATTTTCGGTTAATGGCTATTAAGCAATCAGCGCAGGAAGCATAAGTTCTTCAAGTCTCATTCTTTGCCGTTCAAAGATCTCTTTGTCTTTTACTCTATCAAATTTGATCATTTTCCCAAAACGAAGAAACACCTTACTAAATGGTTTTGGCAGAAAAAATTTGTCCCAACTGTTGAAATACCATGCTTTTTCTGCAGAAACAGAAAAAGGAACGATTACGGCATTAGCAGCATGTGCTAGACGGATTACACCAGGTTTAACAATACCTGAAGGCCCTTTAGGTCCATCTACAATATGGGCTGCAAGTTTTTTCTCTTTTAAATTAGCAATTATTTTCTTTAAAGCCTCCATACCACCTTTTGAAGAAGAACCCCGAATTGGATTCCAGCCATTACGCAAAGCTATCTTGGCGACTATTTCACCGTCTCTGCTCTGACTAATTATGATACTTGGGTTGAAGGTTTTATAATTTTTAAAAGGGAAAATAGCGGAAAAAAATTGTTGATGCCAAGTGCAAAGCAAAACCACACCGCCATTTCTTCTATAATCCATCCAGTCTTTATCATTTTCAATCTTTAAACGAAGTGTCCACGAATAAAATAAAATTAATCGATAAAAGAAAGAAATGAAGGCCTCTGACTTAAGCAAACGATCTATCTTTATTCGCAAGATGCTGCACTCCATTGCCAATGGCAAGTATTAAGATAGAAAAGTGTTGTGCGTTTCCAAATTAATAGGATTTGATAGGCTTTAAGTTGGTGGCTTGTATGCCTTTAGAGGTTTCTCTTAATTCAAAAGTTACAGGGTCACCCTCTTGTAAACCGAAATGTCCAAATTCCTTGATGCCCGATTTATGAACAAAAACGTCCCCATGTTCTTCAGTATGTATAAAACCATAGCCCTTTTTTTCACTGTACGATTTGACATAACCTTCCATCTAAAGTTTTTCCTTTACTTATATCTTGTGCAAATGCTCGGGAGGTCATTTTCTCCAAAATAAATACCAGAAATATACACAAGTAGTGAATGGTAGAATTAATATAGTCTTTAATTAATCCATTCATAATAATAAGTCAATAGTTTGAAATGAAACCATATCAAACGGATACCAAATCGATGTCGTCAAAAAACAGCTCCACCGAACCGTCTTCGGATGAATTGTATAACCCCATAACTGATTCGGCGATTTTGGCGCAATATGGTTCGATGGGAAATATATTGTGGGTCCGAAGGATTGCAACCAAGGCGTTCATTCCTTTGGAGATGGAACTCACGATCATCTCACTTTCATAGGTTTCTTCGCAGAGAAATGAATAACTTTCCTTTTGCAGCATTGAAGACGCCACTTTTTTCATATTTTTGTTGATGATTGCATATTCCCTGATTTTGAGTTTATTTTTGATACCATCGCGAGAAATCACATATTTTTGACGCATATCTATTCTCCTTTTCATCCGGTTTCTATGCTTATAGATTCTCTCCTTCATGCTGGGACAGACTTGGATTCTCTTCTGATTCTTTCGATTCTTCCGATTCTTTCGATTCTTCTGATTCTTTCGATTCTTCCGATTCTTCCGATTCTTCTGATTTTATAGTATTTTTATCCAGTTTGCGTTGTCTCTTTTGTTCTTTCTTTTTCTTCCTTGCCAATTCTTTTTGACGTTTATTAAATTGATGATTTGATCTTGCCAATTTGTTACCTCCTTGGCTGTTATTATTGATATTGACAACAATAATAAGGAGCTATGAACGAACTTTTTTGAGGTTTAAGGTCTGATGATAGTGAATTGTGAAGGTATAAATTCAAACCAAACAAAAGGGCATCCCCTCAATACTAGAAGGAATGCCCTTTTTATTCAGAACATAAGGTTAAATCACAGTGACATTTGCAGCGGCAGGACCTTTTTGTCCTTGCTCTATATCAAAGGAAACTTTATCGCCTTCATTGAGGGATTTAAAACCGTCTGCATTGATTGCTGAATGATGAACAAACACATCCGATCCGTCTTCCTGCTCAATGAATCCGAACCCTTTTCGGTCGTTAAACCACTTTACAGTTCCATTGGTCATGATAACATCCTCCTTTCGTAATAATTTTCAACGTCTCAAACTGGAGGGTGCCACTTTGATAAATGGATTTTTCCTTCAGAGATAAACCGTCCCACAGATCAAACAGGACTTAATTGATTACATATATAATAATCTTTAATTTAGAAAAAAGCAAGCTAATTATTTGTTATTTTTAAAAAATTAGGGATACACATTTAAACGTGCAAAAACCAAATGTTATGCGAACAATATCAGAGACCGCTTTGTATGGTAAATTCGACCTGATTCTGTGGAATAAACCAAGCAATTATTATCCATCGATCCTATCCCTCAATTTACCGGAGCAGTTAAATGTAACAATCATTCTTAATGGCCTAAAATCCTTGACAAATAATTTTACTGGAGTAAGGTTAGGTAAGACGTTCGATTTTTTCCTTAAATTCATTAGTAATATGCAAAATAAATATGTTTTAACTCATTATATTCCGATACTTTTCTATGCTGTAAGACGCATTTTCAATGCCAATATCAGCCGTAACCGCATTATTTTCTCTATATAATCATAAAGTTATAATATTTAAAAAGGTGACATACAGTGCATATCGACGAACTAATAAAGAAATCGCGAGCGGGCGATGTGCTGTCACGAGAAGAACTTGTCTACCTGCTTAGCCTGGCGCCGGATTCTGGTGAAAGTTACATGGTCATGGCCGAGGCGACCCGTGTTTCAAAAGAGCTGTCAGGCGGCAAGGCCGAAGTCCATGCTCAATTTGCAATCAATCTCGCACCGTGTGATTGCAACTGTCTGTTCTGCTCTTTCGCTAAAATCAATGGTATCTTCAGCGTGGCGACAGAGCTAACCCCGGAGCAGGCCGTGGCCTATGCCCGCCAGTTTGAGAGTGACGGCGCGAATGCTGTATATATAATGTCAACAGCCAAGTACCCGTTTGAACGCTTCATTGAAATGTCGAGGGAGGTTAGAAAAAACCTGAAGCCCGAAACAACATTGATCGCTAACGTCGGAGACCAGTCGCACAAGAATGCAATCAGGCTCAAGGAGGCGGGCTTTTCCGGCGTGTATCACGCCGTTCGCCTGCGCGAGGGAAAGGACACCAGCCTTTCAGTGGAAAAGAGAAAACAAAGTATCAGCAACTTCAAGGAAGCCGGTCTTGAGGTGGGCACATGCGTCGAACCTGTGGGGCCGGAAAACACAAACGAGGAACTGGCTGAGATGATAGAATTCACGGCTTCCTTCGATCCCTCATACAGCGGCGCAGCCAGACGGATCCCCATACCTGGAACCGAGATAGCCAAACGCGGGGTAATCAACGAGATGCGTATGGCCCAAATAGTCGCTGTTACCAGATTGGGAATGCCACGATCTGTGATGGGCAACTGTACGCATGAGCCTTGTACTTTAGGCGCGATCGCCGGGGCAAATCTCTTCTGGGCAGAAGTTGGGGCCAATCCTCGAGATATTGAGGAAAAGACAGAACAAGGCAGAGGTGAAACCGTTAGTAGCTGCAAATCTATTTTTCAGGAAAGCAATTGGGACATCTGGAGCGGTCCATCACGCTACTACAATGGCATCAAATAGAAGGAATATCGAACAAGGCTGATTCTCGTGCCGACACAAAAAGCCGAGCGGCTTCGCTTGACCCCCCCCTTTTTCTCATTCTATTTCATATGCAATGCTTACCTGAACGCGAATTTGGCTTTCCCCTATCTCAATCGGCGGTGCTGCTGAGGCTTTGGTCTTCATTCCGGCTGCTCGAAGCATATGTTGCCGGGTCGGAATGTGAATCGGCTGGGTGCTGAGTGAAACAATGCGTTTTAACTTTACGCCCGCTGCCTCGGCCAGAGTTCTCGCCCGATCCATGGCCTCCTGAGTTGATTGTTTTAAGGCTTGTTTTTCTAATGCTGATTTATTTTCAATGTAAAATTGAATTTGATTAATATTGTTGGAACCGTTTTCCAGAGCTTTCCCGATCATCATGGAAACATTCTTGGATAAAGGCTCGGGATCAAATCCTTCTATCGTAATTTCAATGGCATTGTGTACTTCATAACCTTTAATTTTGGGCGGCCTGGCTTTATAATCCCTTTGGGGCGTAACGCGATAATCGGAAGTCTTCAGTTTAAGATCTTTAATGTTCAAACCTTTGACACTCTGTATGACCGCTTTGGTTTTGTCTGCATTTTCTGAGCTAACCTGTTCCAAATTTCGCCCCTGGGTTACAACCGCAACGGAGATCCTGGCCGAATCATTTTGGCCCGTGACCTCGGCCATGCCATCGGTAAGAATTAAATTGCGATCTAGAGCAGACGGACATTGAGCAAAGGCAAAATGCGCCATGAGCAGCAGACTCACCGTCAATACCGGAATAAATACTTTTTTCATTGCTTCCTCCTTTAATCTCTAATTGTTTTTTTATTGTCATGTGAATTAATTGTCTAAATTTATAACAAGTTTCATATGTTAATCAATCACTTTTTGGCCCTTGATTCTGTTTCGAAGTTGTTTCCAGAAGGGGGCGGACAATTTTTCTTGTAAGGCATACTGGAGGAATCACGTGCAATTCCCTTGAATGTCCTCATCAAATTTAGTATCTTTAATTATTTTCTCGAAAGCTGGATTTGATATACTTTGCTGCCAGGGGTTGGTTTTGCTGTGGATTTGTAAATCTGACAAAACTGAGTGGAACATCAAAAAACAGGGCCGGACGCAAGGAGCCGGCAAAGAAAACTTATGGTTATGGTAAAACGAATAATTATCACTTTGATTGGATTAATTGTGTTGATTGGGGGGTTGGCCGGGATTAAAAGCCTTCAAATCAAACGGATGATCGCCCATGGAGACAATTTTGTGCCGCCTCCGGAAGTTGTTACAACGGCCATGGCCAAAACCGACTCATGGGAGTCGTTTTTAACCGCTGTCGGGTCCCTGGAAGCCGTGCAGGGGGTAGTGGTTACCTCGGAACTCACGGGAAAAGTGGTGCGTATCGCCTTTGAGCCGGGCACCATGGTGAAAGCGGGTGATCTCCTGGTGCAGCAGGATACGTCTGTGGAATCGGCGCAGTTGCGCGCGGCCGAGGCTGAGGTGGCGCTCGCAAAAATAAACTTTGAGCGCACAAAAAAACTGGTGGCCAATAATACCGTATCCCAATCTGATTTTGATAATGCCGATGCACAATTCAAGCAGGCGGTGGCCCAGGCGGATAACATTCGTGCCGTTATCGGGAAGAAGACCATTCGAGCCCCATTTTCCGGCCGTCTCGGTATCCGCCAGGTGAACCTGGGGCAAACGCTCAATGAGGGGGATGAAATTGTTTCGCTCCAGTCTCTGGATCCCATTTATGTGAATTTTCTTTTACCTCAGCAACGGCTGGCCCAGGTGCACTCGGGTCTGACCATTCGACTGACCATTGATGCGTTTCCAGCACAGGTGATTTCCGGAAAAATTACAGCCATAAACCCCCAGGTTGATGCTGCTACCCGAAACATTCGGATTCAGGCAACCGTGGAAAACCCGGCAGAGCTGCTTCGGCCCGGTATGTACGTGAACATATCGGTGGTGTTTCAGGATCGGATTGAGGTGCTCGCCATTCCCGCCACCTCGGTGCTTTATGCGCCTTACGGAGACTCCGTGTTTGTGGTTGAAGAGAAAAAAAATGATGCAAATGAATCCTCCGGCCTGGTGCTGAACCAAAAGTTCGTGCGTTTGGGAGAAAAACGCGGGGACTATGTATCGATTATCTCCGGACTCAAGCAGGGGGAGACAGTGGTCAGTACCGGCGTGTTTAAGCTTCGAAACGGCCAGGCCGTTGTCATAGACAACACCCTGTCACCGGATTTCAAGCAAATGCCTAAACCGGCGGATGCATAATCCAAAAGTACGCAACCCAAATGAATTTTAACCGTTTTTTTTATTATTATATGTAAACCATGAAACTCACGGATCTGTTTATCCGACGCCCGGTCCTTGCAATGGTGGTCAATCTTGTGATTATTATTGCCGGCTTGCAGGCGATTCGGTCGCTTAATGTTCGCCAGTATCCCCGCAGCGAGAGCTCTGCGGTTACGGTCACCACGGTTTATGTGGGTGCAAGCGCCGACCTTGTCCGAGGATTTATTACCACCCCTTTAGAGCGGGCCATTGCCGCGGCCGACGGTATTGAATATATTGAATCTCAAAGCGCATTGGGCCGATCCACCATCAACATTCGCTTGAAACTCAATTACGATCCCATCCAGGCGCTTTCTGAAATCAGTTCCAAGGTCGATCAGGTTCGAAACGACTTGCCCCCGGAGGCAGAGGTTCCCATCATCAATGTGGAATCGGCTGAAAGTCGGTTTGCCTCGTCCTATCTCAGTTTTACTTCCGATGTGCTGATGCAAAATGAGATCACCGACTACCTGGTGCGTGTGGTGCAACCCCGACTCTCTGCGGTAGAAGGGGTGCAACGGGCCGATATTCTTGGCGGCAGGACATTTGCCATGCGAATCTGGCTGAAGCCCGATCGCATGGCTGCGTTCAACATCAGCCCGGTTCAGGTCAGACGTGCCCTGACTGCCAACAATTACCTTGCCGCGGTGGGCCGCACCAAAGGAGCGTTGATTCAGGTGAATCTGACCGCCGATACCGACCTGCGCTCCGTGGAAGAATTCAAACGGCTGGTTATTCGGCAGCAAGATGGCGCCATTATAAGACTTGAGGATATCGGAGACATCGTGTTGGGGGCGGAAGACTATGATTCGGAAGTGCGTTTTTCAGGACAAACCGCTGTGTTTATGGGCATCTGGCCTCTGCCGAACGCCAATTCCCTTGATGTCATTAACCGGATTCGTGTCCAAATGCAAGGCATCCAAAAGGAACTCCCCACAGGCATGGAGGCAAGCGTTGCTTACGATGGCACGAAATACATCAAGAACGCCATTCGAGAGGTGACCAAAACGCTGGTGGATACCCTGCTCATCGTCGTGATTATTATTTTTCTATTTCTCGGTTCCTTTCGATCCGTATTAATCCCTGTGGTGGCCATTCCCCTGTCTCTTATCGGCGCGGTGTTTCTGATGCAGGTGTTTGGCTTTACCATTAACTTGCTCACCCTGCTTGCCATCGTACTTTCCGTTGGGCTTGTGGTGGACGACGCCATCGTGGTGGTGGAAAATGTGGAACGGCATCTGAAAAGAGGGTTGTCGCCCTTTGATGCCGCAATACTGGGAGCCCGTGAACTTGTCGGCCCCATCATTGCCATGACGGTTTCCCTGGCAGCGGTTTATATTCCCATCGCCTTGCAGGGAGGGCTTACCGGAACTCTTTTTAGGGAGTTTGCGTTTACCCTTGCCGGTGCAGTGACCATTTCCGGTGTGGTGGCCCTAACGCTTTCCCCGATGATGGCATCCAAATTACTAAAACCCGGAATCGAAGAACACGGGCTGGCCGGAAAAATTTCCCGGGGGTTCAGCCGTCTCAGAAACGCATACGGCCGATTGCTGGATGTCACCCTTAACGCCCGGCCGGCGGTCTATATGGTGTGGCTGGTGGTCAGTATGCTCACCATTCCTATGTTTATCATGTCTCCGGTAGAACTTGCACCTTCTGAGGATCAGGGGGTGATTTTCGGTATCATTGATGCCGCGGCCAACGCGACCCTTGACCAGACCAGTCATTCTGCAGCTGCGGTCAACCGGATTTTCTTCAATATACCGGAGACGGATCATACGTTTCAGTTGACCATGCCCTCCTCCGGATTCAGTGGTATGGCCACCGTCCCGTGGAGCGAAAGAGAACGGACGATTTTTCAGATTCTGCCTGAAGTGCAGCAAAAATTGCATGCCATACCCGGGGTTCGAGTGCTTCCGGTAACACCGCCGGCGCTTCCCGGGGGCGGTCAATTTCCCGTTGAGTTTGTCATCGCTTCCACGGCTGAATCGGAACAGATCCTCTCCTTTGCCAGGCAAATTCAGTTAAAGGCCATTCAGAGCGGTTTGTTTGCCTTCCCCCCTATTATTGATGTCAAGATTGACCAGCCCCAGGCAGAACTTGTTATTGATCGTGATCGGGTGGCGGATCTGGGCCTCAATCTTGAGCAGGTGGGGGTGGATATGGCGTCCATGCTGGGAGGAAATTTCGTGAACCGGTTTAACATCGCCGGCCGCAGCTACAAGGTCATTCCCCAGATCAAACGGGTGGATCGACTCAACCCGGAACAACTCAATAACATTTACATCACCGGCCCGGATGGAAATCTGGTGCCCTTCAGCACGGTTGCTTCCATCCGTAATACCACCGTACCCCGTTCCATGAACCGCTTCCAACAGTTAAATGCCGTAAAAATCAGCGGAGTGTCGGTGCGCCCCCTGGATGAAGCGCTTCGGTATCTTGAAGACGAAGCGGCAAAAATACTTCCAAAAGGCTACGTGATCGATTACACCGGAGAGTCCCGTCAACTGCGCACGGAAGCCAATAAATTCCTGCCCGCTTTTGGGCTTGCCGTGGTGCTTATTTTTTTAGTGCTGGCCGCACAATTCAACAGTTTTCGAGACCCCTTTGTCATCCTTGCCGGGTCGGTGCCGCTGGCCATGTTCGGCGCGCTGGTGTTCACTTTCCTTAAAATGCCGGACCCCAATGTTCCGTTTTGGACCCACGGCTGGACCTCTACCATGAATATCTATTCCCAGGTGGGCCTTGTGACTCTGGTGGGGCTGGTGTCCAAGAACGGCATTCTTATTGTGGAGTTTGCCAATAAGCTCCAGGAACAGGGACGATCCAAACCTGAGGCGGTTCGAGAGGCGTCCTTGACCCGGCTGCGACCGATTCTCATGACCACCGGGGCAACGATTGCCGGTCATTTCCCGTTGACCCTGGTTACCGGCGCAGGCGCCGCGGCCCGAAACTCCATCGGTCTGGTGATCGTAGGCGGCATGACCATCGGCAGTCTTTTCACCCTTTTTATTATTCCGTCGATTTACATACTGATTGCACGGGACCATTCCACAGAAGAGGCGCCCGAAGCCGTTGGATTGCAGGAATCACCCGACAATCCATAATTGCTTTCCATAGATCCGATTATGGGATTGCTATAGGTTTGATGTTTTCGTAAAAAGTCCGATTTAGACGGTTTCGTAAAAAGTTCAAATTCAAGGCGTGCAAATTTTGTAATCATGAGGCGTACTTTTCGTACGTTGAATGATTGCGA
>Ga0208648_1000385_pt1 | contig 46255 bp, 43 predicted proteins | sample AntAceMetag02UKL_FD_184772 | JGI IMG/M metagenome (GOLD analysis project Ga0208648, IMG submission 184772) | Saline lake microbial communities from Ace Lake, Antarctica - Antarctic Ace Lake Metagenome 02UKL (SPAdes) (version 2) | ecosystem: Environmental > Aquatic > Non-marine Saline and...
CTTTTTACCAATTCTTCATATGTTGGTTTTTCAGCCACTTGAAATACCTCCAATTGTCAAAATGCAACTATTTGAATAAATGATTTGCTATCAATGATTATTACGGTATCATAATTCATTTAATATACCACAATTGAAAAGATACAAACAGCTTTTTGATCTTGATTATTACCTTAGGAATAATGTTTTTGACTCTATGTGAAAGCTTCCTCAACCGTGGTTTCTTTTCCGACTTCGCTTTCGATGATAACTCGCAGTCATGTTTCTTGACAAAAGACAAAAAAGCATTTACTTATCCATTGGAACAAGCAATGCAGAAAATCGATTGATACAATAAAATTATCTATAAGTTCTAACAGTACATTTTGAGGTGGAAAATGGTAGACACTAATTCAGACAGCGCGGTATTAATACGTGAAGCCTTGACTAAGGCAGGTTTCATCAAGGGCATGGGTAACACGGAGGTTGATGATCTCATTGGGATTGCCGAAGAACGTGAATTTTCTAAAGGGATTACTATCATCAGGGAAGATTCAAAAACCAGAGACCTTTACATCGTATTAAAAGGCAGCGCTAAGGTTACATTGTCTATTCCATCGGGTGAACTGAAAGAAGAGATTGTCTATACAATGCATGACGGGCAAATCTTCGGAGAACTTTCACTGGTTGATGGCTCTCCAAGATCCGCATCCGTGATAGCTCAAAACGAAATCAGGACATGTCGTTTCGATTATGATGTTCTAAATGCGCTACTTGAAGCTAAACCGAGGATTGGATATTTGTTGATGAAAAATATTGCTGTTATAATTTCAGCACGGATTAGAAATACGAATATGCTCTGGAGGAATTCTCTTATCTGGTAGCGTTAGGACAAGAAATTATGGCCAAGGAAACTCAAACTGACCCCGTGTCAACCAAATCAGGCACCATAACCCGATAGACTACCCCACACCGACTCTGGGTTGATACTGCAATGGCTTTAAGATAGACACTCGACCGATTCAACACTTTCTTTAATTTTTTTCTGATGGAGATTGGATCATGCCCATAACAGATAATAAAAATTATTCTTTTTCGTTCAGTATGATAGACATTAAAAAGATTCAAATACTATATGTAGGGGTGCCGATAATTGGTTTGGACTGAGCCCTGCGAATGCCAGTGATCACAACGGAAAGGTAGTGAAATAGGATCTTTCCATAGACATCAGACTCGCTTTTTTTCTATCTCAAAAGTCCTTATTCAGAACTGTTTGCTTCATCCAGAACTTTTCGTACCGTTTTGGCCAAATCTGCTTTAACAACCGGTTTATAAACCAATGCTTTAATGCCAATGTCTGCTGCACTTTCTTCAGATATTTTTTTACTGTACCCAGTACATAAAATCACAGAAATACCAGGCCTGATTTTCATCAGTTCACCAGCCAGGTTGTCACCGGTCATGTTTGGCATGGTCATATCTGTAACAACCAAATCAAATGCGTGTGGTTTTGATCTGAACAATTCCAGGGCTTCAACACTGCTTGTTCTTGTTGTCACACAATAGCCCAACTGTCCAAGAGCTTTGCTCATCATTTTGGCAATGGAGGCTTCATCATCGACAAACAGGATGTTTTCAGTGCCAAGAGGCAAATCTTCTTTTACAGAAGGGGTATGGGCTTTTCGTTTTTTAGTAATGGGCAGATAAATAGTAAAGCAGGTTCCTTTACCGATGGTACTGTCGACTGCTATATTTCCACCATAGTTTTTAACAATACCATGGACAACTGCTAAACCCATACCTGTTCCTTCACCTACAGGCTTGGTTGTGAAGTAGGGTTCAAAGATGGTGTGAATATGCTGGGGAGATATACCCATACCCGTATCAGTTACCTTGATCTCCATGTATTCTCCAGATTTCAAGTCAGGTATAGCCATTTTGTTGATTGTTGTATCATTTACGCTGACTTCAAGTATGCCGCCATTTTCTTCCATGGCATGAGCGGCATTGGTGCAAAGATTCATCAATACCTGATAAACCTGGGTTGGAGATCCCATGATAAGCGAATCACTATTTAGATCATCATTGATCTGTATGGTTGTTGGAATAGATGATTTAATAAATTTGAGCACTTCTTTGACAATGATATTAACCTGGATCGGTTTGACTTCTTCATCGGATTGACGGGCAAAGGTCAGAATCTGCTTAACAAGATCTTTTGCCCGCATTCCTGCCTTGCGGACTTCCTGCAGGTCATCCTCAAGCTCAGTGCCTTTATCAACGCCATCAAGGGCAAGCTCTGAAAAACCGATAATAGATGACAGGATATTATTAAAATCATGGGCGATCCCACCTGCAAGTGTACCGATGGATTCCATTTTCTGGGACTGTTGAAGTTGAATTTCAAGTTTTTTCTTTGCATCCTCGGCTTGCGTTTGCATAGAAATATCTTTGCAAACGGCATACATCACTTTTTTCCCCTTTAGGGTGATTGCGTAGTTATTAATCTCGACAGGGAAAGTAGTTCCATCCTTCTTACAGTGAAAGCGAATAGGAATATTTATATTATCGACTTCAAGGTTTTTTGCAATTATTGAAACTGATTTTTCTGCCTCAGCACTGAAGTTCAGGCAAGACATCCCGATTAATTCATCATGATTGTATCCGTACATTTTTAATGTTGCTTTATTGGCATCAAGGATATTGGTGGTGTCGGGGTCATAAATGAATATTGCATCGGATTCTCTCTCAAAGAGAGTTTTATATTTTTCTTCACTTTCCTGTAACTTCTCTTCAGCCTTATAGCGTTTTTCATCCGCTTGGTTACGCTCAATGAATCGGCCAATTCGATCAGCAATTTCATTGATTAAATCTCTTTCTTCTTTGAGGAAAGGACCTTCATCAATCTTAGACATGTTTTGTAAATAATAAGTTTCCACCACTCCTTTTTTCTTTCCATGTACTAAGATACTGATACTTTGTTTCCAAGTGGTTGCCTTAAAGTTGTCTGATCTGTATTCCTGGTTGTTAAATACAATTCGAGAGCAGGTAATTTCCGGGTATTGCCAGGCTGGTGGTATAACATTAACAACATTTTCAAAAATTTCCTGGAATGGGGTATCAATATCCTCTAAAAATTTTGAAATTGTATAGAGACATTTTAATTCTTTCATTCTCTTATCGATGTCGTGTGTTTTATCCTTCACTTTTATTCTCATTTTCCTATTGAAAACTAACAAGATAAAGGTGCCCAGCATCGTGAGAACTAATACCCCAGCTCCTGCAATAATAATCCACCATACCCAGTCCGGAATTCCTTTTCTTTCGGACATTCCCAAATGCTTGTCAATAATTGTATAGTAAATTGAATTTCGATCTGCTTTCCATTTTGATAAATATACATCAATGGTCTTAAGAAGCTGTTGGTTTTTCCCCTCAGCGGTTGCAAATTTAAGATAACTTGGATCAAAAACGATCTGTGTCTGCTTAAGATGATGTGACAACTGAAAGTGATAGCCATGAACATTTGTAAAAACACCGGCATCCACACTTTTCTTACTGATCGCATCAGCAGTATCTTCCTGAGAATCAAAGTGAACAATGTTGCATTTGATCCCGAATTTATCCATCAGAGCAATAAAATTTTCACCATTAGCCCCGCCTTTTAAAACGCCAACCGTTTTACCTTCCATATCAAAAACACCTGATATATCGGTATCTTTATGTGTATAGAGTTGACCCCAAATATTAAATACGGACTCTTTTGGGAAATCAAGAAAGGATTCTCTTCGCTTCAAGTGCATTACGGCAGTCATTAGATCAAGCTGGCCTTTTTTTGTCCCTTCAAGGCCTCCATTCCAAGAGCCAATTACATATTCCACTTTCAAGTTTTCTTTGCCAGCAATCTCCTCAATCACATCGACAAAAATACCTTGCGGAGAACCATTATCATCAATGTATACTAAGGGAGCAAGTTGAAAAACACCGATTTTTACAACAGGTGTTTTATTTTCAGCCAGAACAACACTTGAGGTGAAAAGAAAAAAGAATAGAACCAATAGATGCTGTTTGAAATGATTTTTAATCATCTACTTGTTTCCTAAATTATTATAAAATTCATTAAAGTTGCATTTGAATCAATTTGATCCGATAATATTATTATTATAAAAATTATTTTTTTGCAAATAGTACTAATGGCATCAGCAATCAAGAGTCAAATCCCCCAATTTACCGAGCGATTCTTTCACCAGTCCTATCTTTTTAAATATTTACAAAATACCACATTTGGTATGGATAGATTTTACATCCTCAGATTTAAATTAAATTATATGGAATAGCCTGAAGTCAAATTTAAAAAACTGGCTACATAATTGGAGACCAACGCTATTATTTTACAACTTTAATTTTTATTTCTATCCAATACCTTTCGAATGGTCTGTGCTGTTTCCAGCATGCTGATCGGTTTTGTGACGTAGGCTGCCAACCCCAGTTCCTTTGCTTTTTCTTCATCAACAAGGGCGCTATGGCCGGTACATATGATGATGGGAATATCAGGGCGAATTTCCATTAGCTTTTCAGATAATTTAACACCCGTCATCTGGGGCATGGTCATATCCGTTATGACAAGATCGAAATGATCAGGATTTAAACTGAATCGTTCCAAAGCATCTTGTGGTGTTGTGGCGGCTTCAACTTTGTATCCGAGACGCTCAAACATCTTTTGCACCATTTTTACAATGGATAGTTCATCATCCACAAACAATAGGGTTTCATTTCCCCTGGGAATATCCTTGTTTGTGTTAGCTTCAACCATTAATTTCTCTGTAGCCAGAGGAAAAAGTATGATGAATTTAGTGCCTTTGCCCAAACTGCTGTCAACGCTAATCGTTCCATTATGATTTTTAACTATGCCGTGCACCACGGCCAACCCCATGCCGGAACCTTTGCCGACGCCCTTGGTTGTAAAATAGGGGTCAAAAATTTGATCAATGATTTCAGGATCTATGCCCGGGCCTGTGTCGCTTATCATTATCTTGACATGAGCACCGCTTTTCAAGTCGGGATAGGCTTTGGCTGAATTATTGTCCAAAATCACTTTTTCCACAGTGACAGCAAGGTCTCCGCCGGTTTGCTCCATGGCGTGGGAAGCATTGATGCACAGGTTCATCATGATCTGGTTGATCTGGGTTGAATCTGCAAGAATAGTTTCATCCGTGATTTGAATATCCTGCTCAATATCAATAGTGGTTGGAATCGTTGATTTTAAAAATTTGAGGGAGTCTTTAATGACCAGGGCAATTTTTATGGGCTGTAGTTTCTGGTCCGTTATGCGAGTGAAGTTGAGAAGCTGCCTTACAATGTCTGTTGCTCTAAGACTTGCCTTCTTGATCTCCTGAAGGTTGGAATGAGACGGGTTGTGTTCCGGAACATCCTCTAAAGCAAGTTCAGTATTTCCAAAGATAATAGCCAGGATATTATTAAAATCATGGGCGATGCCTCCTGCAAGCGTTCCGATGGATTCCATTTTCTGGGCTTGCTGGAGTTGATCTTCCAGTTTTATTTTTTCTTTTTCAGCTATTTTCTTTTCTGTAATATCAACCATGAACCCATCCCATAGCACACTTCCATCTTCCAGCAAGTTCGGTGTTGACCGGGCTTCAACCCACCGTTCCTCTCCGTCTTTCAGATACCGGATAACCGCATGGTATAATTCAAGGGACTTCGCTGATTCCAGGATGCCGTCAAGAAACACGTTCTGGTCCTCAGGATGAATCATATCTAAAAATTCAGAAGGGCTCTGTAGAACTTTTTGAGCGGCAACACCCATGATAGACTCCACCGCATTACTTATATAGGGAAAAGTAAATTCCCCATCAGGTGTCATCCTGAACTGATAAACAACAGCAGGAGAATTTTCAGAAAGTCTTTTATACTTTGATTCACTTTTTTGAAGCGCTTCTTCTGCTCGTTTACGCAATGTTACATCCCAAACAGTAGATATCATTAATTGTTTATCTGGAAGAGGTGTATTGCTTGCACTGATGAAAACTGTTTCTTCTCCTTTACGAGTAATGGGTAAATCATCCCATTTCATACGTTTCGGATCTCCACTGGCACAATCATCAAGCACTCTTTTTTTGATTTTTTCACGAAAAACTGGGTCTTCATACACAGAATCCCAGAAAATGTCCGGGTCTTCAAGAGCCTTTCTTGTTGTTCGATAAAACTTGGGGAAATTGTTATTCATGTAACTAAAAGTAACAGAAGGATTGATAGAGTTCACAGCCACACCTATGGGAAGATTGTCCATGATCGCTCTGATATAAGCCTCATTCTCCAGTAATGATTTCTCTGCATTTTTCCGGTCTTCAATTTCTTGATTTAATTCCCTATTGGTTTTCTTAAGCTCTGAAGTGGCTTTTTCAATGCGGTTTTCAAGATCAATATTTGATTTCTTTATTTCTGCTTGCTGGGATTGGATTGCTTTGGACATGACCTCCATATTCCGAGCTAAATCTCCCAATTCATCACTTGATAGGACATCTATTTTTTTTATATCCTGTCCATCTGTGATCGCAGAAGCCGCCTTAGCAAGAGTATGGATAGGGCTTACGAAAAATTTTCTGAAAACAATTAGAACCAACAGTATTAATAATAAAGAACAGAAACTGGCAATTCCCATGGTTGCATTTCTAATTTGTCTTTCAGTTTGAAGGAAGTCAGAATCTGACATAGAAAAAAATACAACCCAATTCCACGGCTTGAAATGACGCACCACATAGACCTCTTGAATACCTTTTGGGATCAATTGTAGTTCAGATTCAATTTTAGAAGATGCCCAAGATTCCTTTGCAATAGGGCCCCAAACAGACTCTAATTCATTTTTATTGCTTTTATTTGAACAAAAAATGAGTTCGCCGGAGCTGTTAAAGATGAACATATGTGAAACATCGATGATTTGGATAGCTTCTAATCCTTTTAAAGCTTTGAGTTTGTACTCTGAAACAAAAGAATCAACTTTATCCAACCCATTTTTTGTCAAGAGATTATGTATTTTATTTACATCGTCTAAATAAGAATTAACAATGGTGTCCATATATAATAAATTGGCTTTATAGGTACTTTCTTTTGCTTTATCTATTGACCATATGCCAAGAGTGAAAATCCCCAATAAAACCAGTGGAATAATGCTTAGAGCGATTTTAGTTTGAAGTTTCATTTTTCACCTTTATCTGTAAACGTGATCTCCGGCAAGATCAAGCATATCCGGAGGCACTACAATGTCCAATTTTAGAGCTGTTGAAAGATTTATACCAATTTGAAATTTTGCTGGAGGTGTTATCGGAATTTTGCCTGGGTTGGCACCTTTTAATATAGCATCCACAAATATTGCAGCCTCCCTGGCACTGGCCTCAATATCTGGTGTTATGTGCAAAAGCGCGCCCTGTTGTACGCTTGCCTTGTTGTTCCCCATTGCCACCGGGATATTCGTTGTTTTTAAGGTTTCTGTTTTCAATATTAAAGACAAGACAGACGGCAATTAAAGAAACAGATGACAGAATACCGGCATAGCTTAATCCGCGCTTAAAGTTTTTGAACATCATATTTTAGCTGTAATTTTCCCGCCATAACCTTCAACAATACCATGAACCATGGCAAGTCCCATCCCGGTTCCTTCCCCAAGTGGTTTTGTAGTGAAGTATGGTTCAAAAATATTATCAATTATTTCCTCAGGAATACCCGTTCCCGTATCTGAAACTTCCATTTTGATATAACAACCTGAATCCAGTTTTAATTTATAAAATTCCGGTGTATTCTCTATGAGGACCTCTCTCAAATCTATTTTCAAGATTCCTCCTTCATTTTCCATGGCATGAATCGCATTGGTGCAAAGATTCATCATAACCTGGTGGATTTGGATTGCATTAACTGCTCCGCATAACTCGCGCTAACAAAATTATTTTATTTTAATCTCAATAACGATTGAATATATCATTAGAGTCGAGTCAAATCAATAGACATCAGAGTGAATATCAGGGCCAACGCATGTAAAATTTATTTGGCTCCTATCTTCTTGAAAAGTTTTATTGTCACTGAAACACGACACCACATTCAGCCTTATAGAATAATTGTCCCTTTTTCAGAAACAGCAACTGCCATTTAGTTTTACTTTTTTGATAATCTTTTTTATAAAACATCTATACTTTTAAACCCGCGCGATAAGATTTTTAATATTTTTTTATAATGGAGTTGGATCATGCCAATAACAGACAATAAAAATTATTCTTTTTCTTTTGCTACGATAGACATTAAAACGATTGATCCTTCTCCCTATCAACACCGCAAATATTTTGATGAAGAAGGGTTAAGAGAACTTGCAGTAAGTATTGAACAGGATGGATTGATTGAACCGATTATTGTTCGACCGCAAAAAAATGGCAGGTTTCAGCTTATTGCAGGAGAACGCAGGCTCAGAGCAATTAAAGATTACACGGATATGATGAGTATTCAGGCAAAAATCGCAGGTGTAGATAATCTTCAGGCAAGAAGAATAAGCGATGCAGAAAACATTTTAAGAGAAGATTTATCCGTCATAGAATCCATTGAGGCGACCATTGGAATCATTGATGTGGAAATAGGCAAAATGCCTGAGTATTTGACGGTAGGTAAAACACCCCTTGAAAGGGTGCATAAATTGCTGTCAAAGTTAGATTCTATAAGGGTTAGCAAGGATAGAGGATCAATGGTTTCCAAGGAGGCTGATGACCTGTTCCATAAATTTATGGAACAGGTAGAATTAATTTTCAAAAATCTGCCAAAACCCTTGCAGTGGAGGTCTTTTCTGAACAATGATCTGATTTTATTAACCGACATTCCTTCAATCGTCCAAACCGCCTCTGTAAAACATGACCTGAACAAGGCGCAAACAAAAGCGCTGGCAAAACTTGAACAGGTATCTGACAAGGCTTTTCGAGATATCACTCAAAAAGCTTCCATCCCGTTGAAAGATCAGAATAATACTCTTTTGCAAACACTTAAGCTAAATGAATTCAGCGCAAGAGAAATCCAGACCTTTGCAGAAGATCTGGAAAAAACAAATAAAAAAAATGAACAAAAACAAGACAATGGTCAACGTAAATTTTCCACCCAGATTAAGATCGCGTTGATGACCCGTCTGGGGATCCCGCATGTTCGTATCGCCCAGCGTTTAAATATCCACAGAGAAACCATTTCAAAATATGTCTCAAAAAATGATGCGTTTTTTAACAAAATTTATCAGGATTTTAAAGCTGGGTCCTGTATCCTTGATATGGCTCAAAAATATGGTGTTCCGCAACCTTTGATATGGTCTGTGATTCTCCAGGAAAAAACAGACCAGGAAAGGTTTAAGGATTTAAACTGGGGGTTGCGTACATGGGATAACTGGTATTTCAATGATGTGGATCACAGGTTTGGAGATGACTGGCCCGGAAGAATACCTGCCCAGCTCGTTGCTCACACGCTGTTTTATTTTACAAGGCAAAACGATCTTGTGTTTGATCCCATGGCCGGCGGGGGTGTGGTTGCAGATACCTGTCTTGCGTTTAACAGAAGATGCTGGTCTTTTGACCTTTTTGACCGGATTAAAACAAGGCCTGAAATAGAACCTTTTTTGTGGGAACCTGAAAACCTGGCCTGGCCGGTTTCGACCGGTAAAAAACCTGACCTGATTTTTTTTGATCCCCCTTATTTTAAAAAAATGGCAGACCATTACATGAAAGGCAGTATTTCAGATTTTTCAAAGGCTAAATATTTAAAATTCTTTAAAGATATTTTCAGCCTCATGAAAGAGCATTCAAAACCGTCAAGTCGTATTGCCTTTCTTAATGCAGACTTCAGAGATTTCCAGGGTATCCCGGCCTTTGATGAAGACTCTGAAAACGCCATCCTGCTTTTAGAGTACGCAAAACTGCTTGAAAACTGCGGATGGAAGATCACGCATTTAATCGACTGCCCTTTGTCAACGGAAAGGTTTACCGGAAATATGGTAAGCAAAATGCAGGACAAAAGAACTCTGGGCATTATCAGAAGAACCTTGATCATCGGGAAACCAAATATTCTTCACAAACAAGGATTATAAACCATATCAGGCAACGCAACTATGAGTCGATCATAATAGCATCATCCAGCTTTAGTTCCTGTCAAGCCGGCATTCAAGTGTTTCAGGAGCTGTTTGATATTCAACTCCTCCATTATTTCTTCCTCGTTTGAAGCGCAATGGCATTAAATCCAGAAAGAATGGGGCGGGGTCTGACTGCGTGGCCACTGAAGACAACCTGTCAAAAGCAAAGAAGATGAGAGAAAAAAAGTAAAAGAATTAAATACAAAGAAAATACATCTTTTTGAAAAATTATTAGAAGAAAAAACTCACAACAAAACATACTCGCAACATAATTGGAGATTTCATAAACAACGGGTAAAGCTTTAATATAAAAAAATAATCCCCAAGAGAATCCCCCCGGGGATGTTATTTTTTACCATCCAGATGCTTTATTAATCAAACTGTACAGCATTTCAGCGGTCGGATGCAAGTATCTGGTGCTTATTGTTTTCTGTGTGTCACCTAATAAACGGGCAACATGATCCAGGTCCATTTTAAAATTATAACGCAAATTGGTTGCAACATAATGCCGGAAGGTATGAGGTCCACGTCCATCCCCCTTTGTTTTAAGACCAAGGTCTTTAAGCATGTTGTCGATTATTTTATAAATCATATTTTTCCCAGGGAATATTTTTTTAAATGAATCTTTTTCAGGGTTGGGAAAAAATTCTTCCAGATGCTTGCCTATATAAATTGCTGTTTCAGGTGTGAAAAAAACAGGCCTTGGTGTCGTTTTTGACCAAGATAAAGGATAGCTTTTTCTTTAAGTTTTATATCACCAACACAGATATTGGTGATCCCCTTTTCTTTGCAAAAGGATAACAATTTTTTTCTAATGACAGCATTATACAAAGCTTTTGTACTGTCTGCTAAAGCCATAGTATTTTGAGATTCAAAATACTGGTTCATCTGATTTTCAACTTCCGGTAAATGTGAAATAGACATTTCATGCCCCCTTGGTATATGGGTTGTTGTTATGGCGCTGCAGATATGTGAATATCTTTCAGGGCCGGTCTATTTGCACAATTAAAGATTTTTTAGCAGAAAGAAACAGGGAACCAAAATTTTTTAAAAATCTGCCAAAATGGGATGAAATATATTACAAAAATTATAGCAGAAGAATGTTTTATGATGATGTTTTTGGCTCATATACTTGAAAAGTGATTTCGAAAGCATCGTAAAAAAACAGAGCCATTTCTGACTCTGCCCATACTTTTGCCTAATACCTATTTGAATATCTGTCATGCCGTGTAGCAAGGAATATGATGCATCAGAATGATTTAAATGACTGCCACTGCTTCATAGATTTAAATTAATTTCTCTTGAATTATACGCCGTTTTGACGTATAAAGAATCATGAATAAAATAATTTTTAATAGAAAAGTTCAAAAACAAATAAAAAAGCTTCCAAATCATATCTTGACAAAGCTTCAAAGATGGGCTGAAGACGTTGAAGAATTTGGAATTGAAGAAATTAGAAAAATACCCGGCTATCATGATGAGCCATTACAGGCTGATAGAAAAGACCAAAGGTCAATTAGGCTATCAAAGACTTACAGGGCTTTTTATATCGAACATAAAAATAGAATAATAATTGAAGTCATAGAGGTGAACAAACATGAATACTGAAAAATATGGCACAAAAGAAATGGAAAGGGATTTTGGCAAGCTTACCTTCGGGCGATCCCTTGAATCCTATAGAAAGTGTGAAGAAATTTCACAAAAAGATTTTGCCATGATGTTGGGAATATCCCCACAAAGTCTTTGTGATATCGAAAAGGGTCGGCGGATTCCTTCTCCAAAAAGGGTGTGTAAGATTGCGATTCAAATAGGAGAACCAGAAAAATTGTGGCTTCGGCTTGCATTCCAAGACATGTTGAGAAGAGAAAAACTTGATTATACTGTTTCAGTAGCATAATCACTCCAGAGAACACCTTTGTTACAGCTTGGTAATACAAAAAATAATAACTTAGAATGGGATGAATATATTATAAAAATAATAGCGGAATAACGGCTTATGACAATAGTTTCGGTCTATATAATTTAATTAAAAATTCAAAACTTGAAAATCTCTATATACCATATATTGGGGTTCCAGGACCTTGTCTTGACGGAGTCTTTAAAATAGCAGTTGCCGCCCCAAAAAATAGGGTCTCATCCTAAGCGATTATAAACAAAGTGGCCGCTTTTCTAATATCTTAATTCTCTTGATAAAAACAGAAAATTTTACCATCACGAACGGCTCAGGATTACCTTTGGTATTCTAAAAAGATGGTCTTAAATAAAATTTGAGGTGCGGATAATAATAGTTAAGTTTCATTTTCATCGTAAATATCCATGCCCGGATAATGCTTTTCAGCACATTTCGGGCATATCCCGTGGCTAAATTGGGCTTCAGAATGATTGCTGATATATGTTTCAAGTTGGTGCCAACTGTTCGTGTCATCTCGAATATTCTTACAATGACTACATATTGGAATGATTCCTCTAAGTGTTTCGATTTCTTTTTGAGCAAGTTTGTGATTTGTGATTTCTTTTTTTAAAGCACGATTGGACTCGGACAACTCGGCAGTACGAAAGTTAACCTGGTTCTCGAGATCTTTATTGAGCACATCAAGTGCTTCACGGGATTTGGCCGATCGTAGCAGTAGAATGTTGACCATATCCAGCAATGTCTTAATCTCGCCTTTCATGTTGTCGGGATTGAGTCCTGTAACAACACGATCACGACCGGGATCAATAGACTCGATAGCACGGGCAAGCTGGGTCAAGGGCCGGGTCAATAACCGGCGGCCCAGAAAAAGGAAGCCTCCACCTAAAATGAGTAGGGTGATAATCGTGTAGACAAAAATAATTAAAAGGCCCTGTCGTAGTTTTTCAATCTGAGCTTGCTTACTGGGAGTGATGTATAAACGCCCTAATTCTATCCTGTTATCTTTGCGGCTTTTTGTCCACAGATCGAAACCGATATCATCCAGGTGTGGGAGCAATCGTTCTATACCAGATTTTTTTTCTACTTGCAGACTATGGGTGACCTTGCCGTTTTTATCCTCAATCCGGGCGGCAGAGATATTAGGGTTAAGGACAATCCCTTTAAGATTTGAGTTGATAAAATCGCTGTCAAAAGTCCAAACTGCATTAGAAAGTCCGGGTGTGAAGGATATACCTAAATCTTGGACAGAGGTGATGATGGCCTGTCTGGTCTGTATTATTTGAAATCCCGATCCAACTACAGTCACAACGATTACCACGATGACATACCAGGCAAGTAATAGCAAAAAAAGACGTCTGACTATGGATTTGTCCCAAAAATTATTCATATTTCACTCGTCCATATTATTTGTTCTCAGGAGCAGTGTGCCATGAGCGACTCGCCCGTTCATTGTAAAAAGCGTCACTTTGTCGACTTAAATCAGAATCAGCGGGAATGTTTAACCATTTTTGCATGGCATGCCGGTAGGCCGGCTCGTTTGCCATCTTTTGAATAGCAGCATCGATTTCATGTATGACTCGGCTTCCCCATTCGGTTTTGCCCAACAACCTTCTTGTCCAGTTCTTGAATCTGCACGGATACAAGCGCATCTTTGGGTAGACCGTTTTCTTTCAGAAAAACAGGGGCTCCCCAAGGATACTCTATCATATAATCCACATGTCCCTCTGCAACCATTTTAAAAGATGCCCAGCTACTACCTGGTGTTACAACTATCCGTTTGATGTTGGGTTCATTGGCATAGCGCTTGACCAGCACATCAATATTTTTGGTAAATCTGCGCTTAACATCTAAAATAGCTGAAAGGTCTTTATTCTTAAGGATTTGTTCAAGGGAAACTTCTTGGCCCGGGATGAGTTTGAGTTTTTCTGCAGTAGCCTTGTTAAAGATCAGTTGAAGCGGCGTAAGCCATATATATGCTGAAAAATAAGCGAATTTATCACGACCCGGTGTCCTCAGGAGGGCTGGATAACAACCGTGTTCACCTTCCTTGAGAGACTGAAGGGTACGATTTAAAGTTGCTTCAACCTGGTCATGATCGTAACCTGGCATGGCAACTTCAAGGTGTTTGATCAAATAGTCTGCAAAGCCTTGATCCTTATATTTCCCCTCCAGAATAAAAGCGGGTGGAAATCCTTTAATGTACCAAGTAATTTTTTCCCCGGCCATAGCCAAATTTTGAAATTGAACACCGAAAAAAAATATTAACATAAAACAAATTATTGTAATGGGCTTGTAATTTTGCATATTAATTTCTCCTTTAATAGGTAAGGGCTGTCTATATGCTGTTATAGACTATAATCACTTTTCCCTTACCTCAAAAATCCTTATTCAGAACTCTTTGTCTCATCCAGCACTTTTCGAACCGCTTTTGCCAAATCGGCTTTTACAATGGGCTTGTATGCAAAAGCCTTGATACCAATTTTCGCTGCACTTTCTTCAGATATTTTTTTGCTGTATCCCGTACATAAAATCACAGGAATATCAGATCTAACTTTCATTAGTTCAATCGCCAGTTTGTCACCGGTCAAGTTTGGCATTGTCATATCCGTAACAACCAAATCAAATGCTTGTGGTTTTGATCTGAACAATTCCAGGGCTTCAACACTGCTTGTTCTGCTGGTCACAGAATAGCCCAGCTGCTCAAGAACCTTGCTTCCCATTTTGGCTATAGGAGCTTCATCATCGACAAACAGGATATTTTCATTTCCAAGAGGCAAATCCTCTTTTACAGCGTTAATATGTACTTTCCTTTTTTTAGTAATGGGCAGATAAATTGTAAAGCAGGTTCCTTTACCTATTGTGCTGTCGACTGTAATTTTCCCCCCATAGTTTTCAACAATTCCATGAACAACGGCCAGTCCCATGCCTGTTCCTTCACCCACAGGTTTGGTTGTAAAATAGGGCTCAAAAATGGTGTGAATGATCTGGGGTGAAATACCCATACCTGTGTCAGTTACCTTTATCTCGATGTATTCTCCAGGCCGCAAATCAGGTATCATAGCCGTTCTATCGATCGTTGTATCATTCACGCTGAGTTCAAGGATGCCACCGTTTTCTTCCATAGCATGGGCGGCATTAGTGCAAAGATTCATTAATATCTGGTGGATCTGGGTTGGTGACCCCATGATTAACGAATCACTGATTATTTTATTTTTGATTTGGATGCTCGTTGGAATTGAAGACTTTATAAATTTGATCACTTCTTTGGCTATTATATTGACCTGAATCGGCATGACTACTTCATCGGACTGGCGGGCAAAAGTCAAAATTTGTTTGACAAGATCTTTTGCCCGCAGTCCTGCCTTGCGGACTTCCTGCAGGTCATCCTCAACTTCACTGCCTTCATCAACTCCATCAAGAGCTAACTCTGAAAAACCGATAATAGATGACAGAATATTGTTAAAATCGTGGGCGATGCCTCCGGCAAGGGTGCCGATGGATTCCATTTTCTGGGCTTGTAGGAGTTGTTTTTCCATGTGCTTCTTGTCCGTGGTATCAAAACCGGTGCATATGAGGCCGGTCAATTGCCCGGATTCATCATAGGTTGGGGTGTTGGCCCAGGAAATCCAGAGACGTTTGCCATCTTTGGTTAGATTTGAATTTTCATTTGTTTGAAAGCGTTCAGGATGATTCAGGAAATTCCCAAACAAATCTTCAGCCCTCTGGCCATCATCCTGAATTTCAGGGAGTATAAGATCCGTGGGCTTTTTGCCCATCATCTCCTTGAATGAATATCCAAAAAGTTGGCAGGCATATTGATTCACAAAAAGAATATGCCCTTTGGGATCAAATCGCATTACTATGATGTTCGGGTTTTCAGCAAGGGCTTTGTAATTTTCTTCACTTTTGCGGAGCGCTTCAATTGCCTGCTTTGGTTCGGTAATGTCATTAAATGTAATAATTAGATTTTCAGGGATAAATGTAGCATAAAGTTCACAGGTACGAATAGTACCATCTTTGCAGGAAATCTCACTTTCACCTGTATTTACGGGTAATTTAGATTCGCGGGCAATTTCCAGATAAGGTTTCCAGCGTTTAATCCTTTCGTTTCTGTAATCAGAGTCAGGATAAGCAACCTTATACCACTCCGATGCTGTGGACGGTGTGTGTCCAAAAAGCTCAGAAGCACTTCGACTCCAATATGATATCTTATCATCTTGATCATCGACAACGGCTACTGGGAAGGGGGTCGCATCAAGGGTTAACCTCAATTTGTTTTCACTCTGACGCAGAGATTCTTCAACCTGCTCACGTTCCATGATTTCTTTTTTTAATCCTATATTCGCCTTTTTCAGGTCCACTGTCGTATTCGCCAGAGCGATGGCTTGACTGCGCGACTTAGATAGAGACAATACCATGCCAAATAAAAGTATGCTGATGGTGAGGCCAAGCACTAAAATGAAGTTTGAACCACCAGACGAGATGTTTTCTTCGAAATATTTTGAGGAAACGAAAGATAGCAGCCAGCTATGGTTGGCATATTCCAGGACAACTTGGCTAGCGGCAAAATGGCGTCCTTCGGGGTGGTTGTGAGATTCTTCTGCGTTATCGCTTTGATATAGCAGGGTTTCTTTTAGCGGCTTATCCCCATCAAAAACCTGAAGGTCAACATAGCCCTCTTTTTCAGCCAGAATACCCTTCATGAAATCATTCATACGAAAAGGGCTGTAAACATATCCCAGTAAGGTCTTACGCCTCTGTTCCGGTGTTTCCTGCGGTTCTCCTTTGCGGTAAATCGCCTGGTAAATGAGAAATCCTGACTGTATGTCCTTATCCGTTTCCTGGACCAGGGTGATTTTGCCGCTTAAGGCGGCTTTCCCGGTGTCACGAGCTCTGATCATGGCTTCTTTACGGGTGGCTTGAGAAAACATGTCATAGCCAAAAGCCCGTTTATTCCTCCAATCGAAGGGCTCAAGGAAGATGATAGAGGTGTATTCCGCCCGCTCCCCGTCAGGGTAGATAGTGTATTGAGGAAATCCCTCGCCTCGAATCTGACGAATATGAGCCGCCATTTCAGAAGGAAGAATTCGTTTGGAAAAGCCAACTCCCTGAATCCCCGGATAATATTGATCAATCTGCAAGCTGTTTACATAAGTCCGCCAATCCTTGCGAGTGACTTCGTTGGAAATCGAAAAGAGACCGCCTCCCCCTTGAAGCAGAAATTCATAGGCCTGGAGGCGTTCGAAAATACCAGTCTCTATTGTCTTGACCCGAAAGTTAAAACGCGTTTGAGCCCTTTTGATTACTTCATCTCTAAAGAAATACCAGGCGGTGAAAGTTAGTAGTAAGGCTGCTGACAATACAATCCATGCACCCCATCTGCCCGTCGGGACAAGACGGTGGAAAGTTGAAAATATGCCGGACATCCGAGTGGATGGTTGACCAGACAGTTCCGGTTTAATTTTATCTTGCATCATTTATAACCTCTGCCATCTTCAAGAATGACCACTGTATGGCTGAATTTATACATATCGCCAAATTTGGCCTTTTTTGCATAAAGTTTAGCTGTTCTATTATTCAATGATTCAAATTGTAACTGCAAAAGGTTCTAAAATAAACGGTACATGAAATAGTTGGAAATAGCAAAATTAAAAAAGCTAAAATCTTATTCAAGCATATTGGATAAAACACTTAACCGCCTTCAATCATCATAAAGACCCATATCCGGATAATGTTTTTCAGCACATTCCTGGCAAATGCCGTGGCTGAATTCTGCTTCCGAATGTTCATGGATGTATTTTTCAATTTGCTGCCAATATCCTTTATCATCTCTAATTTTTTTGCAATGCGAACAAATAGACAAAAACCCCTTCAATGTTTTAACCTCTGATAGTGCCTTTTGAAGGTCATTAATGAGAGCTTCTTTTTCTGACTCCAACCTTGCACGGTAAATGCCTAGTTCAATAGCAATTTTCAAGTCTATCTCTTCGAAAGGCTTAGATAGGTATGCGCAGGGCTCGGTTTTTTTAGCTCTTTCTATGGTTGTTTCATCATAGTAGGCAGTTAGAAAAACAACAGGGATGCGATATCCAAGGTTATATACGATAAGGGTTAGCAAAGAAAGGGGCTCCCATGTTTTCAAGCAAGCTGAGGCAGTGTTGAATAATTTTATTCAACAGGTAGAGTCAAACTTTAAAAACATAGCTAAGCTATTGAAATGGCAGTCTTTTATGATTCACGTTCTAACTTTATTAACCGACATTCCCTTAAAAGTTCAAAAAGCATCGGTAAAACTTGACTTGAACAAAGCAAAGCAAAGATATAAAAAGCATATCTGAATCAAAGCGCTGGATATTAAAAATAATTCCTCAACTTGAGCTCAAACGGGTGCGGGCTCAGATATGTCTGGACCTTTAGCCAAGGCTGGTCATATTTCATGACATAATGATTTATCAGGGTAATCGGTACAATCAATGGGACGTAGCCTGATCTGTATTGATCAATAATTGACAATAGTTCTTGCTTTTCATCACTGTTCAAATTCTTTTTAAAATAACCCATTATATGCTGCAGGACGTTGATATTCTTTTTTAACGTAGTTTGAAGAGCCAATGCCTTTAAAAGTAACGCCTCATAAGCGTCAAATAATTTTTCTAAACCATAGCTTTTCCCTTGGGCAACAAGCCTTCCCATCTTTCTGTATATTTCCGTATTGTGTGAAAGTATCAGCAGCTTGTTTTGGGTATGAAATTCTACAAGACCTCCCAATGTTTTATTTTGATTGAGAAGTCTTCTCCAGCGTTGCAACGAAAAGATATTTTCAATAAAATTCTCTCTTATTTTCGGATCATTCAGCCGACCGGCTTCTTCAACCGGTATTCTTGGAAAGGCCTTTGTAAACGCTTTTGCAAAAAGCCCTGTACCATTTTTTCTAACGATGCCGTCATCTCCATAGACTCTGATCCGGTAAAGCCCGTTACTGGGAGATTTGCTTCTAAAGATAAAACCACACAGATCTTTTTTGCCCAATTCCTTTAAACGACTTTCAATCCAGGTCGTCATTTGCTCAGTTTTATCCACAGCGGTTTTCTGGGTCACTAATCTTGGATTCTCAGAGTCCCCCACCAGTCTTAATGCCTCTCTTGGCGTTGGCATGCCGCACTCGACTTCCGGGCAGACCGGTACGTATTCGACAAATAACCCAAGGGTTTGTGTAAGAAAACGATCATGGCTGTGACCTCCATCGTATCGAACTTTATTTCCCAGCAGACAAGAACTAACACCTATTTTAATCGGTTTGAGCATGGCATCCCCCCGCTTTCATTGAGATTGAACCTTTGGTTTACACAATATAATAAACAATTGCATTGACATTGCACAACTCAGTATATAGATTTTTTATATAAAAAATAGCATATTCTGACTAAAAAGCCAGGCCTATTGGGGCAAGAATAATTTTTTGACTATTTTACAGATAAGGACAAAGCATGGACGATAATATGAAACATTCACTGGAACAAATCACAACTTTGCTTGACTCACAAATGCTTGCAGTTCTTTCAACCCAAAGTTGCTATATTGGTTAATAACAGCGTGAATAAAGCTGATGACATTTATAAAGCCGTTTCTGTACACTATTGCAAAGACTTATTTTTGAGTTTTTTTCAGAAAACCGCTCAATTGGGCAACATGTTTTTTTTCTTCTTCAATAATCTCAACTATTTTTGTGCGTCCCAGCTTGGGAGGAACAATATCTTTGAGACCAATATAAAACAAGATGGATTCTTTTTCTAAACCAATGGCTGTTTCAATGACCTGAGCCATTGTTTCTTCACCGGTCAATTGGTTTGCCACATCCGGGTTCCCTTCACCACCATGGGCATCCGCCATGGCTTTCAAATAAAGGAACAACTCTTCTTGAGGATCAAATACCGTCTGTGATTTTTCCATGTCAGACAGAACAATCTTCATTTCTTCAAACCCTGCTTGATGTCTGTCTTCCATACTGGCAATGGTTTCAAGGAACTCTTTGTTTGCCTTATTCTCCTGAAGTGAAGCAGCTTTCCTGTAAAATGCAGCACCGTTTTTCTCTATTTGAACTGCCATTTCAAATACTTCTTCAGCATTAAAGTCGTATGCCATATATGCTCTCCTTTTTTCTTTCCTTTTTAATATGTCTTTTTTTGTAACAGCTCTACCGCATTCCATCAACTCACATCCTTTACCGTATTGCGTAAAAAAATGTCTGAGATATTCCTCTACATATGTATCATTAACCTGGACTCGAAAAAAAAGGCCCCTCAAATGAACTTAGGGGCCTTTCATTTGTTTAGCATCATCATAACACCATGACTATGGTGTTTAGCCTCCTACATTTCCAGGTTCAAGGTCTTTCCATGCTCTGTCAACACTGCTTCCAACTGTTCCAAAAAGGTCATCAAGATCATTTTTCATGGGCGACCAGTCTGATGGACATTCATTTTCTAATTGATCCACTCGAACCTGCGCTGCCGTGACTTCTTGATTAAGTTGTCCAATTAATGGTAAGATTTTTTCTTTTTCAGCAGATCCATAAGTGTCTGCAACTTTTTTCATTGCTTCGAGTTTTTCTTTCCAAGCGTTAACTTCTGCCAACATTACTTTACAATAATCTTTTACCTCCATGATGAATCCTCCGAATTTGGGTTAGAAAAAAATGAATATAAGTTTATCTGCCCTGACCGTTTTCCAAGACTTCCCGGACCGTTTTGGCCAAATCTGCTTTAATAACCGGTTTATAAACCAATGCTTTAATGCCAATGTCTGCTATACTTTCTTTAGATATTTTTTTACTGTACCCAGTACATAAAATCACAGAAATATCAGGCCTGATTTTCATCAGTTCACCAGCCAGTTTATCACCGGTCATGTTTGGCATAGTCATATCTGAAATAACTAAATCAAACGCTTGCGGTTTCGATTTGAACAATTCCAGGGCTTCAACACTGCTTGTTCTTGTTGTCACACAATAGCCCAGCTGCTCGAGGATCTTACTCCCCATTTTGGCGATGGGGGCTTCATCATCTACAAACAGGATATTTTCAGTGCCAGGAGGCAAATCCTCTTTTACAGCGTTAATATGTACTTTCCTTTTTTTAGTAATGGGCAGATAAATAGTAAAACAGGTTCCTTTGCCTATTGTGCTGTCGACTGTAATTTGTCCACCATAGTTTTTAACTGTACCATGGACAATGGCTAACCCCATACCTGTTCCTTCGCCCACAGGTTTGGTTGTGAAATAAGGTTCAAAAATGTTGTGAATGTGCTGTGGAGCAATGCCCATGCCCGTGTCAGTTACCTTGATCTCGATGTATTCTCCAGGCTTCAAATCAAGTATCATAGCCGTCCTGTCGATGGCTGTGTCCTTCACGCTGACTTCAAGTATACCGCCATTTTCTTCCATGGACTGGGCAGCATTAGTACAAAGGTTCATCATTACTTGATGTATCTGAGTCGGTACTCCCATGATAACGGAATCACTGTTTATATCATCATTGATCTGAATGGTTGTAGGAATAGATGATTTTATAAATTTAAGGACTTCTTTAGTAATTATACTGACCTGCATAGGTTTAACCGATTCATCAGATTGACGAGCAAACATCAATATCTGTTTTACAAGATCTTTTGCCCGCAATCCGGCAATGTGGACTTCTTGCAGATAATCCTCAAGAGCAGTAACTTTTTCAGCCTCACTAAGAGCCAACTCTGTGAATCCGATAATAGAGGACAGGATGTTATTGAAATCATGGGCGATTCCACCGGCAAGGGTTCCAATGGATTCCATTTTCTGTGATTGATGGAGCTGAGCTTCTATCTTTTTTCTCTCTTCTTGTTCTTTTTTAAGAATGACTATCTGTGAAATCAGGCTTGAAAAAATTTCCAGGGGCCTTACCCTTTCAGGGCTTGGTTTCAATCCGGATTTTGAGTCATCAACTGATATCACGCCAATAGTGTTGCCATTTCCGTCATTCATTCTCACAAAAAGGTTGTCTTCCGGATGCCATCTGTTTTCAAATTCCGGCACAACCCCACTACCGTATATGGTCGCCTCCTGGTTTAGGATGCGTTTTTTTGTATGGGGAATATAGTAGCTGTACTCCCCAATAATATTTTCTTCAATAAAAACTTTATCATACCAAATTTTAGGCATTTCCGTTTTCCGCAGATTATCAACCAACTCCGATTCTATTCCGCCAAAGGCGATAATGTCTCTGAAAGGGGCCTTTTCTTTAAATAAAGAGATAATAACCCTTTTAAAGTCAGAAAAATCAACAATTGCTTTGCTGATTTTATCAAAAAATTGTTGTTCTTCTTTGATTGAAATCATAGATGCGATCGCCAGACTTAACTGTTCGGTCTGGTTGGATAAATGAGACAACTTCTCATCACGGATTCTGAGTTCATTTTCAATTCGGTTGCGTTCTGTAATGTCGCGATTAATTCCCACCATTGCAATCGCTTTGCCGGTATCATTACGCATAAATGAGACAACGCTTTCCACTGGATATGTTGTCCCATCTTTACGGTAATTGTCGATCTGAATAATCCAGGATCTCTCTGGATCAGCTATGCCCTCAAGCTCCAGCTTGATTTCATCGCCCAGAATTTGAGTAATTTTAGCGACCGAATCCGAAGGCATACTTTCCTCCATGGACTGGACCATATTCTCTTGGACACTGAACCCGGTTTGGGTCTCCACTGAAGGACTGATATAAGTAAGACTTAGTTCCATATCCCGGCTCCAAATCACATCCGATACGCTGTCCGCAAGGAGGCGATATCGGGCCTCACTTTCCCGCAATGCGTCTTCAGCTCGTTTGCGATGGATAGCTATGGCAATTTGATAAGAAACAGCCGAAAGTACTTGCAAGTCTTTCTTATTATAAAGATTGGGATCCAGATAACTCTGGACAGCCACAACCGCGATAGCCTTTCCTTTAATCATGCATGGGACACCCATCCAGACAAGAGGCATCGGGCCCCAGATACCGTTTTGATGCTTTCTTTTTTCAAGCTCCTCGGATTGTAATAAAACCGGTTTGCCCTGGGAGACGACCAGACCGGTTAAAGAGTCATAAAGATTAAAATTTGTAATCGGAGCAAAATCATTATCAACCGTATCAACGTGATATGGAAAATGCAGAGTGCGCTCTTCAGTATCCACCATTGCAATAAAAAAATTAGACACATCCATAATTCGACTCAATGTATGATGTATGATTTCATACAACTGAGACAAATTTTCAGAATTATGAACAGCACCTGCAATCTTTAGCAGAACTTTACTAATTCCATCACTTTTTCTCCTGGCAATTTGAATTTGCTTACGTTCAATTGAAAAAGCAATAAAATCAGCCACGTAATTTAATAGATTCAGATCACTTTTCTTAAAGGCATCTTTTGAACGATAGCTTTGAACAAGGAGAGCGCCAAAAGATCGGTTCTTTAATTTAAGCGGTACGCCGGCCCAAACCTTACAGAGAGAATGAGAAGCGATTCTACCTGCCCGGTTTGGCATTTTCATGATATCTTCTTTATAAAACATCAATGGTTTACCGGTATTGATAACCTGGGCAGACAAAGATTGTTTTTTACTGATTTCAAAAACTTCATCCAGTTTTGTATCCATTTCATCCACAAAATAGGGAAAGGTCATAGAATCCCTTTCCTTATGGTATATGGCAATGGCAAAATTTTCTATATTCAAAATTTTATTCAAAGATGAGTGAATGGATGCATATAAATCATCCAGATCGTCAGTCGTCTTTACTGCATTGGATATCTCTAACAATACTGAGATAGGGACGTTTATATCTCTAACGCATTCATCATTCATTATTAAGTCATCTTTTCTTCTTGAAGGATAAAATTCACACTAACAATTTGTATTATCAAAGCAGTATCAAAATCAATTATTTTTGTATATAGGTATAATTACCTATTTTTAAAGAAAATTTTACAGAAAATAATTATCTGAAATCTGCAACTATAAATAGTTTATAAAAAAAACACTTTACAAATAATACATATTGAGTATTATGTATTATGTAAATAAAATAAATCAACTGCCAATCAAAAAGAGGGGTTTATGAATACTCTTTCAAAATCGGAACTAACTGAGAAAATTATTGCCAGCCGATGAAATAGGCCTTTCAATATTGCCTGGAATTAATGGGACTTATGATCGAGTGACTTGTAGTATAAAGATGAAAAAAGATATTGATGATGCTGTTATGGGGGCATCCACAGTAGATGATGAGCAAAATGATGTTCGGGAGGCTATAAATGAGTTTGAAGAAATTGATAAAGTACCCTCTAGAAACGATACTAAATCAATTTCTTGTGTTAAATATTGTAGGAAATGCGAACTAGCTTGCCCGTTAGGAATGTAAGATGATATTAGGTAAAAATAAATCAAATTTCATCTGTTTTTTTAAAAACAACTTCATTCCCATCCGCAATTATCAATTCCTGACAATGATGACACAACATATTTAATTTTTTAACATTACCTTTAAAAAGGAATCTTTTACAATGAGGGCAGCGATATTCTTTTAGATTCGGGTTGCCCTGTATTAGTGTTATCATCGGCCCTGGAATATTTGAATTACTCATTTTTATCCAATACTTTCCTGACTATTTTTGCCAAATCAATTTGGGAGAATGGTTTTTGAATGAAGGTTACTCCCTCATCCAGAACGCCGTGATGGGCGATGGCATTATACGTGTGCCCAGACATGAAAATGTGTTTGAGGTCCGGGTAAAGGGGTTGCAGGCTTTTTACCAGTTCATTTCCGTACATTTCAGGCATAATAACATCGGTTACAATCAGGTGAATTTCGTTCGTATATTCTTTGGCCAGCTCTATGGCCAGCTGTATGGCCCCCTTTGGTGAGTTAGCAGCCAACACTTTATAACCAAGTCCTTCGAGGATTTTTTGAGTAAGTTTCAGGATTGCGATATCGTCCTCCACCACCAGGATAGTCTCGCCACGTCCCTGGGGGATTTCCTCTGTACTTTCCTGTTGGATTTCAACAGCTTTGCTATCTTCCCGGGGCAGGTAGATCGTGATGGTTGTCCCGCTGCCCTGTTCGCTGTATACATTGATAAACCCGTTGTTCTGCTTTACAATGCCGTAGACGGTGGACAGGCCAAGGCCAGTGCCTTCATCTATATCCTTTGTGGTAAAAAATGGTTCAAAAATATTATCTAATATTTCTTTATCCATACCGCAGCCATTATCGCTTATTGCCATCAAAACAAAACCACCGGGGATAAAACCGGCATGATGGGCGCAGTAGGCTTCATCTAAGGTCACCATATCTGTTTCGATTGTAATTTTGCCAACTCCGGCGATGGCGTCTTTAGCATTAACGCACAGATTGGCAAGAATCTGATCAATTTGGGAAGGGTCCATCTTGACCGGACACAGGTTTTTTCCTGGAAACCAGGCAAGATCAATGTCCTCACCGATAAGGTGTTGAAGCATTTTAGACATATTTTTTATGTTCATGTTCAGATCAATCACCTGAGGGGCTATGGTCTGTTTGCGGGCAAAAGCCAGCAATTGCCGGGTAATGTCTTTTGCCTGTCTTGAAGCCTTGAGAACTTCATTAAGATCAGCATGCAAATTCCCGTTGGGATCTGCATCGGTCATGGCCAGTTCAGTGTAACCCATGATTGCAGTGAGTGCATTGTTGTAATCGTGAGCCACACCGCCTGCCAGGCGACCGATGGATTCCATTTTTTGTGATTGCTGGAGTTGTTTTTCAGCTTTTTTTTGTTCTGTAATATCCATGTTAACGCCATATATTCGAAATATTTCTCCAGATTCGTTAAGATCGGGAACCACTACACCATGTAAAATAATCTCGTGGCCGTTCTTGGTTATGGCTCTGAATTTCATAGAAATTTTTTGCTTACCACTTAAAATTTTTTTAAATTGATCAGACACCTCTGCCTGATCCTCAGGATGGACAATGTGTTCAATAAAGAACGGGTGTGTGCGTTGAATTTCATCAGGCAGGTAACCGAATATTTTGTATAGATTAGAGGTCCAAAACGCCTCCCCTGAAATAACATCATACTCCCATGCTCCTATATTACCAATCTCCTGAGCTTCGTTTAAGAGCCGTTTTGTCTGTTGTAATATCAATTCATTTTTTTTACGTTCGGTGATATCTCTTCCCACAGATTGGATTTCCTTCAAATTCCCCTCATCATCGAAAAAACCTTGATTAGCAAAATGTATCCAATGAATGTCACCTTTACCGGAAACCACTCTATTTTCAACACTAACGGTTGGATTCGTCGGAGATAATGGTGCCAGTTTTTCCTGAACATATCTAAAAGCTTCTTTAAAAATTAAAGAGTTCCACTTGCTACCGATTATTTCCTCTTTTGACGTATTAAAAAATTGGCACCACACATCATTGACAAAAATAAATGTCCCATCTGAGAGAAAACGGCTGACAAAATCTGTCTGACCTTCAATTAAAGACCGATATCGTTCTTCACTTTCTTGCAAGTCCTTTTGTGAATTAAACTGAACGATTGCATTGCCTATTTGATTGGCAATTGTTTCAAGGGCAAGTTTTGATCTATCCGGCACAGTGTCTTTACTTTTTGAAGCGATATTCATACAGCCAAGGATTTGATTTTGATATTTAATTGGAACTATTGCTATGGCCAGTAAGTTTTCATTTGATTCAGGTTGATCTAAAGATACTCCCAACTGCTGGTGCGTTGTGTAGATTGGGTTTCCTTTCATTACAAGCTCTGTATTACTGGACTTTTTCTTGAATCTTGAAGTACTTTTCACAAAACTTTTTGACAATCCTTTATGAAAAACCAATTCCAGATCTCCACAATTATGATCGAGTAAATAAATTCCGCCACAATCCAAATCTGAGGCAAGGAGTACAGCATCCATACAAAAACTCAATCCATCTTTGAGTTCGTCAACAATATTAAAGGCCTGTGATAATTTATATTGGGCTTGTACTAAATCTTCTCGTAGCTTACTTTCAGTGATATCATTTGCCAATGACGCCATGCCGAAAACATTGCCGTTTAAATCTTTCAAGGCAGTATTATACCAATCGCATATAATTCGTCTGCCGTCCTTGGTTATGTTTTCATTTTTGCTGCGGGCACCTCCTTTTTCAGATATCACATCCTTAAAAATGCCATCAACCAGTTCCTTCATATCGCAGGGAAGAATAAGTTCAGCAACATGTTTGCCTAAAGTTTCTGCCTTAGAATAACCAAAAATAGCTTCTGCTGCTGGATTCCATTCAGTAATCCTGAAGTTCAAATCATAGGATATCGCTCCTATTGTTGTGTTCTGGAGATGTATGTTAAGGTTGTGTTCACTTTCCCGAAGTTGTTTTTTTGCTGTAGATTCTTGATTAATTCGAAATTCGATTTCCTGGATATGGATGATACGGTTAAGTAGATATGAAACAAAGAGAGCAGTTAAAATTAAACCTATTAATAAAGCAATCCAGTTTTCCAATTTGGATTGACCTTTGAGAAATTTTTTTGAGGGAGCAATGACAATTTCCCATTGCCGATCTGCAAAGTCAAATTCAGTTTGGAAGTAAATCCCTTTCCTCGATTCCGGATCTTTAGCAATTATCTCTGATATTGGTGTTTGATCAGAAGGAAGCTTGTATAAAAGATCTGGTTTCTCTTTTTCAGTGGTATCAATTAAATACAGTACAAAATTTTGATCCCTGAAATCTTTTAGTGCTTCATTGACTGTATCACCAATACGAAGAACCTCAACTGCCAAACCTCTTTTATTTGAACGACGTTTTTCAATTGCATCAATTGAATCAACATCGCGATAAATTGGATTTAACAGAAGCGTACCGAATTGATTTCCAGTTTCCTGAACCAGTGTAATTTTGGCTGTGGCAACTGGTTCACCAGTGTCAAAAGCCTTATCAATCGCGTGTTTACGAATAGAGTTTGATGCAATATCATATCCAAGCGCCAATCTGTTATTTTTAATCGGCTCGATATAATAAATGATTACATACTCATCTCTAATTTTAGCAGGGACAAGCACATTTTTATCTGAACGTTCTGTAAACTGAAATTCATTAATTCCATCGATTCTTGCTTTGGTTTCATAATCTTTACGAAATTTATTCTTGACGACGGGATTCCACGATAAAGCCTGAAGACCAGAATGCCTGGACAATATATTTGTTGCATATAAAGAGAATTGTTTTCTATCCAAATTACCAGAAAACAATATATGATTTTTTAAAAATTCGGATATTTCTATATATTCCCGAAAAGAATTTTCAATGGCATTTGTATATGCTTTGGCCCTTGATTCAAATTCAGTTTTTAATCGATTAGTATTCCGTTCTTTTATAATTGAATTGACGTAAACAGATAGCAGCACCCCAATAAATAAAACGCAAATGATTGGGGTAAACCGTTTGAAATAATAAGTGTACCCATCCTTATTTAATGACTTCATATTTTTCAAGCATCGTCTCCCTTAAGACATTTTCAATTTTTTTTAGTATCTAATCCAGAGATTACAATAATTTTAGATATTTAGGGTCAATCACAACATAATGGCATCACCCATTTCCTTTAAACTGATTCTGCCATGAACCTCAGTGGGGAACTGGGAGATTTTTTGTATATTCATTTCCCCAAATTTTTCGGATATCTTTTCAATATAAAATTTTTGACTTTTCCGCCTGATCGCACAGACAGGACATTCAGTAACCGGCAATACCATATTAATGAAAAGATGGGTTAAGGGAATTTTTGCCTGTATCAAATTTGTATAAAGGTTTTCAGATTCCAGCACCCCCATGGCCTCTGGTATGACAACCATTATAAAGGCAGTCTTTTCAGGGTCTGTCAGGTTTTCTTGAATTTTCCTCGTGTTTCTGGACAGATCAAGGGCTTTCTGGGCAGACCGGGTTAGTTTAACCATGCCTTCATACTTTATCAGCAGATTAAAAAGCGTCTTCAACCATTGTCTCACCAACTCTGGAAGTTCCAAGAACCGCAATAAGTGGCCCGTTGGAGAAGAATCGATAATTATTATATCAAACTCATTTTTCTGTTTCAGGTCCATTATCTGTTCTATTGCCATGATTTCATCCAATCCCGGAGGTGCCATGGAAAAGAGTTCAGCCATCACTTCCCTGTCAAATTTAATATCCATGCCCTTGGCTAAAAATTGTTCAAACATGAGGTGGATATCCTGTTTGTAGGATTCTTTAAACGCTTCAAACAATTGGTCGGCATTCATCTCCATGGCACATAGGTTGGCAGTGACAGGGGTGATACAATTGCCTATTTCCATATCCAGACTGTCGGAAAGGGAATGGGCCGGATCAGTGGAAAAGAGCAAAATTTTTTTATCCTGAAACAGACCAGATAGATAAAGACCAATGGATGAAGCAATAGTGGTCTTGCCCACACCGCCTTTTCCACCGATGATGATAAATTCAATATCCGGATCAAAATACGGTTTTAGCACTTTCATCGGTTGGTCTGTGGCCCGGGTCATATCAAGATTCTTGAACATCTGTTTTTTACAGAAGGCATCATTATCGCCGGCCAAATAATCTCCAAGTAAAGACAGATCATGAAATCCTTTGACCTCGTCCGGAAAATTCTCAACAAAGATCAGGTTAAATGCTGAAAATTCTTTTTGAATTTGAAGTATGGGGTCTGCCTGTTGAAGCTTCCGTGCAGTACAGAACTCACACACGTGCTGTTTTGCCAGGTGGTTAACAATAATCTCCTTAACGGGAATATATATTTTCTGTAATGCTTTAACCAATTTCAAAGTTTCATGGATGCTCATGGGTTCCGGGATCATGACTGGAATAAACCGTGTTGTCTGTTTGTTTGTCAGCAGGGTTTTAACCGCTTGAATCTTTTGTGTTAATCCTTCCAGAAACAGGTCACAGTCATCCTTGATATATTTTCGCCTGGTAAATTTTTTGGCCATATAGCGATGCTTTTCAAGCATCATATCCATCACCTGAATCCATTTTTCCATTTTCGATGGAAGGTTTAACATTCGCAGGGTATGACCTGTTGGTGCGGTATCAAGTATCAGCACATCAAAGCGGTTATCGGATAATAATTTTGCAATCTCCATAATTGCCATTACTTCATCCATGCCGGGCAGGGAGAGTTCAAAAAATTGGGTGATATCTTTTTGATCAAAATAAGTGCCCCGATCTGCAATTTTTTTTAAGATATCACCATTTTCTTTTTTAAATTGGGCTGCCAGCGCCTGGGCATCCAGTTCCCGTGCATATAAATTGGATTCCGGGGTATCGTTTAAATTCAGGCAGGTGTTCTGGTTGTTTAATGCCACCTCGAACCCGTGGGAAAGAGAATGGGCAGGATCAGTGGAAATTATCATCACTTTTTTCAAGGGATTGGTTTTTGCTAGATAAACCGCTGCCGCACTTGACATGGTTGTCTTCCCGGTTCCCCCCTTTCCCCCAAAAACAAGCAGCTTCAAATTTGAATTTTCAAGGTATTCCGGCAATGGTGCCATAAGGGTTACGCCTCCTTATCCCGGGTTTCAAGGTTAGAGACCTTTTTTAATAATCTGATTTCAAGCAGATTGTTTTTCAGGTAAATTTTATGGTTATCAAAAACAGCTTCCTGCGAAAGCTTGAATTTTTCAGCCCATTTGTATCCGGGTTTTTTAGATTCAACCATCAATTCACTGCCAGCCAGTGTTATTTTCAAATCTGATTTTTCCACATTTTTGACTTCCAGGATAATCTGAAAATAATCTTTTTCATCAAAGATATCCAAAAGACGATCTTTGCTCCATTTTTCCCGCTCTCCTGCAAGCCACCAGGAAAAAAGAATGGTCTGACCGGTATGTGAGTCCACCTTGGATCGCTCAAATGACAGAATAGGACACCCTAAAAGCCGTTGTGAAACTGGGTTTATGGCATCCTTGATATTTGTCAGCACCTCCATGTGATTGGCTGCACCTGTGAGATCCGCCATCTGATCAATCCTGGCATGGCCATTTTCCTTTAAAAACCACAATATTGCCTTGCAGTTATCATCCAGCCTTCTGGAAATCATTTTAATACAATTATCATCCACTTTTAAAAGCGTTGCCTGGAAAATTTTGCTGTTCCATGTGTGTAAATCATTAACCACTATCCGTAAAATACCCTGCCGGTTAAGTCCCTTAAAATGGATACATAAAATTTGTCGGTTCCGCAAAATATAATATTGATTTTCAAAGCTTAATTTCATAACCAATGAAAGATCCATCTCAAAAACAATTTTTTTCAACTGGCAGAGAATCAGTCTCCTGGTTGTAAGAAAAATATGTGCCGGCTTCCAGCCATAGAGAGACAGATGTTTAAATCCACCCTGATCCTCGAGCACGACCTGTTCATCAGGATGCAAAGCTGGCCTGCTCATCTTAAGAAGCCGCATGGTACTGAATTTTGGCCGGGTACGCATTCTTATCTGCCTTTACCGACGATGGATACCAATTCAACTAACCGCTCGGCTCTAATATCAATTTCTTTGACATCCCCGTGTTTTATGCTTTTTTTAAGATCCTTAACCAGTCTATTTAAATCCGGCAGTGTCTGTTCCGGAATGTGTTGAATCGGTTCTTTAATTAACTCATCAACCTTATTGACAAGAGTTTCAGCTTTTAGAAGGGTTTGAATTTTCTCTTTGTTTTCAGCATCGCTTTGAAAATGGTCCCGGGCATCCATTACTGCCTCGCAGACCATCTCTTCAGACAGCAGACGCGTTGAATCAATATGGATGCTGACTTCGTCATCTGTATGCAGGTTTAAAGCGGTTACAGTAAGGATTCCATTGGCATCAATTGAAAAGCAGACCTCCACTCTCGACTCTCCCTGGGGTTGAGGATGAATCCCGGTCAATCTGAATTCACCGAGGCTGATATTATCCACTGCAAGGTCCCGTTCCCCCTGCAGGATATTGATGTCCATGCTTGTCTGATCCATTCCGGCAGTTGTAAAAATTTGTGTATTTGAAGCAGGAATAATGGTATTTCTGGGAATGATTTTTGCGATAATCCCACCTTTGGTTTCAAGCCCCAGAGAAAGGGGATTGACATCCAGCAAAACCACATTCTTTATTTCCTTTGTCAGAATACCTGCCTGGATAGCCGCTCCAAGACCCACCACTTCATCTGGATTGATTTTCCGGTACGGGGTCTGATGGAAAAACGTTTTTGCAATTGTTTGTACGCACATCATCCTTGTCGCCCCTCCCACCAGGAGAACGCGGTCAATGGCTTCAATGCCTATTCCGGCATCCCGCAGGGCTTGTTTTGTGGGCAGAATCATCTTTTGGGCAAGATCTGATGTGATTGCACCAAAGGTTTTTTGGTCCAGCATCATATTAAAATCAATCATCTTGCCATCCAGGCCCGGAACAGTGGATAAAGACAGGCCGGTTGTCTGTTGGGTGGAAAGCGCGGCCTTTGCTTTTTCACAGGCCGCCTTAAGTTGTTGATGATAAAATATGTTCTTTCTTGGATCAACCCCGTGTCTGATTTGAAATTGCCGGGCAACATGATCCACAAGTTTTTCTTGAAAGTCTTCTCCCCCAAGACGGTTGTTGCCGTTCACAGCCTTAACCTTAAAAAAGCCCTGGTCCAGCTCAAGTATGGAAACATCAAAGGTGCCTCCCCCAAGATCCCAGATTAAAACCGTTTTAATATCCTTTCTCCTGAGCCCGTAGGCCAGCGCAGCGGCAGTGGGTTCGCTGATCACCCTCAAAACCTTGAAACCTGCAATCTCTCCCGCCTCTTTTGTCGCCTGGCGGCTCAAATGGCTAAAATAGGCAGGGACCGTTATAACCGCCTTGTCTACGGGTTCATTAAGATGGGTTTCAATATCACCTTTGATTTTTTTTAAAATAAATGCCGATATCTGTTGGGGCGAAAAACAATGTCCGTTCACCATTATCCCATGGTCGGTTCCCATATGTCTTTTGATTGAAAAAACAGCCTTGTCCGGGTTTTTTGTGCCATAGTCTTTTGCAAGACGTCCCACGAGATGTTCGCCTGTATCGGTCAAAGCGAAAACCGAAGGTGTCAGGTGCTCACCCTCCTGATTTGGAATAACCACGGGCAGTTTGTTTTCAATGACTGCTGCCACGCAAAAGGATGTGCCAAGGTCTATGCCGACTGTTCTTCCCATAAATACCCCTTGTTATTTTTCATAATTGAAAGGTTCTCTTTAAGTATTTTTTCAAAAACCCGGGTGCTTTTTATCTTGAATCTTTCTATTTTATTGTCATGGGTGAGGATATAAACCTCCTGGTGATGATCCCCTTCATCCTGGTGGTTTTCTATAAATTCAAACTCTTTTATTTTTCCAAGTGCCAATTCAAACATGATCTCTTCAAATAAGGGATGATACATGACAAGCTGTTCAGCAGAAAGGTAGATTCTTCCCAGCCGCCAGGATTTCACAATCCCTTCATCACTATAATAGGATGCGTTTTCTTCAAACAGGATTTCTTCCTGAAAAAAAAGCGGCTTTTTCTTTACCGTCTCCTTTGCCATGGCCCGGGATCGGATACTTTTGTCCCATTCTTCCATCATTCCATAGTCCAGCATGGTTTCCATGCCTGCCAGTGCAGCCTTGAGGTTTACACCGATCAAAGGGATGCCGGCAACAGATACAATGATTTCGGCATGGATCACAATTCCCTTGTCCAATACCCTGTCCAGAAGATCCACCAGAGTTGCTTTTGTATAGGCCTGGGGTTCCAAGGTGATTACACAAAACTGTAGGGGGGCCAGGGACCGGTAAACCGCACAGAGAAAGATTCCATCTGATCAATCTTTTCAAGCGCGTCCCCGAGAAGGTGATGGTTTGCCCGGGGCATGATACAGGCAAGGTTCATTATCATCTGCTGATCAGGCGTGTTGTTTTTTGTTTTTTCTATTTTAATATCCTCCACATTGGCCTTGATTTTTTTGTAGAATTTCTTAAAATAGAATTCCGCTTGATTTTCCAGTTCTTTTTTCAGCAGTTTTTCCAGTTTTTTCCTGTACATATAGGCGGCACCCTTGGATTTGTCCCGGCATTCTTCATTGATTTTTCTGATCTGCTCATTTTCCCGGGAAATCTTGGCGCCCATCTGATTGGCATCCCAGAATACCTGGACCCCATATTCAGCTTTACCGGTAAATTTTTCTATTTTTACAAGCAGGTCATCATAGTGGGATTCAAGCCACTTTTTTAAATTTTCTTCTCCTGTATATTCCGTATCCCCTGCGATAATGGTATCAAATGATGCGGGAACAGCCACGCCATAGGTTTCCCAGGCCTTTTCAACCACTTTTTGGTGGGTCATTATCCATTGTTTTACCACCTTTTCTTCACTGGACTGGTAGGGGGTCGCCTTACAATCATGGATGATGGCGCAAAGCGTTTTATGACAGATGGGATAAACCTTATTGCCTTCAATCCCAATCTGGCTGAAATTTTCATTATGGGTGTGTTTAACGATGCAATAAAGGTATTTTCCCTGTTCACTGAAAACGCCTTGTTTACTATTTTGGTGATCCTCTTTTTTGGCTTTTATCGTTAAAAAACCATCCTGTTCCATGGTCGGGTCCGGTGTTGACGATGGGTTTTGGGTCATCTCCAGAAATTGCTTGCCGATCTCATCTTGTATCATCTGATGCAGTTTCGGCATGATACTTTTTTTAACAATTTTTGAAATCGTGCCCTGGTGATCATCAAAAAGGGTTTGAATCTGGTTTTGAACCATCTGTTTAATTATCTCTTCCATGACCTATTCCCTTAAGCTGTCCACTTGCAGGGATTGATCATCTGGTTAATGACATCATCTACAATATCATCCAGACCATCCCTTACAGATTTGACGGTTTCAGATATTCCCTGCTGGTGTTTTATCTCCTGTATCGCTTGATCCAGTTCCATCAATGCATCTCCTAAACGATGGATCTCTTTTTGTGTTAAAGAGTCGTTTTCCATTCTTTTCATGGCCTGAAGATTCATGGCTTCCTGAATCACTTCAACCAGGGCGATGACAAGGCCCAGGACCCCATGCTTTAAATTTTTTTCGTCAATATCAAGGGTCATCAAATTTCCTTTATAATTTTAAGTGTTCATCCTGCCCAGCAAAAAAAACAATTCAGCACACAGACAGAGCCGGTTATAAAAATCATAGTTTCAATCAAAGATCATATGGATGTTTTGATGGGATCATTCAACTGGTTTGCTTTAGCGCTGACCCAGCCGCACCAGGGACATCCTGCCGACATCAGATCGCTGGTTACCACCCTTTTCTCACACTGGGGGCAGTACTCCTTGGCAGTGAGGGCCTCCTGCCACGCAGGTGTTGAAAGCTTTGTTCCCGAAGGAAATTCCAATCCATATTTTGCAGCAGTTTCAAACGATGACAACGCCGCCCTGATTTTAATGCCCAGCAGTTCAACACCGGCCACGGATACTGCAATGTCCGCATTAATGACCAGGCCCTTGTCAAGAAGCCTGTCTATTGCATCTGCCAGGGTTCCTAAATTATCATTGGTTGGTTCCAGTCCCATTTATAAATCTCTCCATAATCAATTGGTTTGATTTGCCGATCTTGTGGTTTCTATATATTCTCATCCATATCAATTCTTTTTCGCATCCTGACCCGGTTGAATTCAGAGATATTCCCATCTGCATCCAGATTGACTTCAAAAATGCCCAGGACATCCATGCTGTCCGGGATGGACCTTTTTTCAATCGCCTCCAGTGTTACCAGCCAGCCGTCTCCATCCGGATGTGCACTGATGGTTGACCCCAGATCCAGCCCGATAATTTTTGCCAGTTCAGATCGTGCTTTTGTTATAGCAGCCGCAAATTTAAGCGCCATGATGTCCCCCTTTTTTTAAGTTTCTTATCTCTTCCAGCCGCTCCATGAGCAGGGTCTCTTTATCTGTATAATCTGCTTCACTTATCTCATCCATCTCAAGCTTCATCTGCAGCATGAGAAGTTCTTCCATTACTTTAGAATCATCCGTCATTTCATTATAAGCAGATTCTTTTAATTTTTTCGCAAGCCAGATGGTTAACTTGATGGGAGATAACGCCATATCATCCAATATAAAAGCCATATTACCACCTCACTGTTAATTCAACAAAATTACTTGGCGGGGCAGGGCCGACGTATTTCATTTTTAACTGCCCTTCAAAATATTCATCAATTTTTTCAACTGCCTGGTCAAATTGTTTTTCAACCTCTTTTAAAACAAGAAAAACACTATTTACAACCATAGAATCTGACAGTATCTTGCTTTGCTTATGTTCGACCCAGAGGCCTTTTAAAAATTTGAATATTGTTTTTTCTAATTCCTCCTTTTTGTTTTTCAGGGCTTTTTCCACCATGTCTCCCAAACGGATCTGATCCTTTTGAAGTCCGCCGTTATGTGCATTTAGGCGGTCTCGAAGCCTTTTGATCTGTGGGTTTTCATCTAATATCCGGTTAAAAACAGTTTCCGGATGAGTCCAGAAGGCTTTAAGACCCAGCTCGGATTTATCTTTCAAAAATGCCAGATGTTTTTTTATTTTTACCTGTTCCGCTTTTAAGACTTTCTCCCGTATTGTCTGGATATCATCCCCGATTGTACCAAACTTTACCGGCAATACCGTATGCTCTTTGAACATTTCTTCCATGATTTTTTGATGGGTCAGGGTATTTTTCCGGTTAACGGGAAACTCTTTGGTCAGGGTCGGACTTACCACTGCCCCCATAGCATCAAAACAGATAATTGACACCTCATCATTGACATCCCCAATACCTGGCATGGAAAGCTTTTTTTCATTTTCAGTATCCACTATTGCATAGATATATTGTTTCATGGTTTTGATTCCCCATTGATTTTTGATACAAGCCTGTCTGACAGGTATTGAAATTCCCGGTCATTTTTTTCCCGGGTGAACGCTTTAAAATAGGTGTTTACCAGATACGGATCTTTTAAAGGAAAAACCTGGATATCCTTGTCAAGGAAACAGGCCACTTTATGAATGGCACCGATAAAAAGTGCGGCGGTTTCTCCTTTCTTTAAATTATTGTTAATCTGGCCAGCCATATATATATCGCGTTTCTTAAGCAGCCGTTTCTTATTAAATTTGTATTTTAAATAATTTATCAAGGTTGAAAAAAAATGTTTTGATTCCAGAAGATTAGTGAACAAGGTGTGCTCACGCAAGATTAAAGAGGTATCCTCGGTTTTCATTGCAATGGCTCCCTTTCCGATCAAATCGGATACCACCATGAAATTTTGACTTCCTTTTAGAGCCAGTTCATCAATTATTTTTTTTCCGATTTCGCCTCCGGCAGCTATACTGTCTTGAAAAATTTTCATATTTTTTACATCCTGCCCTTTAAAATAGTTCCGAACCCTGTCCCAGAACTTTAAAATGGTCTTCTCATGCTGTTCAAGCCGCTTTGGCGTAAGATATCTGTTTTTAACAACGCTTATTTTGCCTTTTGCTTTTCCAAGGTCTGCATCAATATGAATCATGGGAACTAAAATAAGTTTTCTCATGACATAACCGCATTTTCCCTCTCAATAGATTTGACCTGTATCCATTGTTCAACATCCTCTTTTAAAAATGAACAGCCATTGTCATTCATATATTCCATAACAATTTGGTAAGCTTTATTCAGTTCTTCAAACCTGTGGGTAAGATCCTTATTAAGGCAATCATTATCCGGATGACAGGTTTTACATAATTCTTTGTAAGCATCATTGATGCATGACAGGTCTGCTTTTTCCGGCAGATTTAATATCCTTCTTGCATAATCCAGTTCCTTATGATCTCCTTTATGAAGTGTCAGGGTGTAAAAACTGTAAAATGGCAAAGGGCCGATAATCTTGAAATCAATTTTCCCTTCAAAGAGTTGATCCAGATCCTCAATGGTCTTTTCAAAAATGGGTTGATCCTTTTTATGGATCATAAAGGCAAGGCTTGAGACCATTGATTCTTGTGTAATATCGTTTGTACGGATGTCCGTTGACAGGGTTGACAACCGGTCAACGATGACTTTCCTATAATCTGAACGCTTTTCATCAAGTGCCGTATTCACCATTTGGCCAAGTTCTATCTGTGCCTTATGAAGATCGGAAGTGGGTTCGGATGCGGCCTTTTGTTTAAATTGTTCTATGGCATCCAGTTGCGTAATTTCATTAAATACCTGGTTTAAATCATTAAAACTGGCCATTACATCCAGCTCCATCATGTCTTGCAACAAGGTGAATTTCTTTCTGATCGAGTCATAGCTGTTTGTAAATATTTTTTTGATCTGATCCGGGTTTTCAATCATGGTACCAAACTTAAAAGGAATAATGCAGAAGCGTTCCATTATTGTTTCAATGGCATGATGATGCTGCTGTAAATAGCACAGGAGCTCTTTTTGGGGTAAGGCAGAAAAATCTGTCGTTTTAAAATCACTTATGGCCAGAGAAAGGCTCCCGCGATTCTTTAAACTAACATCCTGGTCATCAAGTCCTTTGCAAATAAAATCCTGCCCGGCTTCTGAAAAGACGAATCCATATAAATATTGCCCTTTATTCATCTTGTCTGTCCTTTTTTAATGGCGTGTTCAAAATGCTTTATTAAAATAGTAAATTTTGTATGGTCCTTTTTGCCCTTTTTGATAAATTCCTTTATCGCGGTCATGGCGGCTGTATTGCAGATAAATTCGATATCCGCACCCTTCAGGGTATCCGTCTGATCGGCAAGACGGTCAAAATCTATATTTTTTCCAAGGGGTTTTCCCCTTGTGTGGACTTTAAATATTTCTTTTCTGGCTTTTTTATCGGGCTTTTTCAGCTCAAGTTGAAAATCAAACCGTCCTGATCTCAACATGGCGGCATCGATCATATCAATCCTGTTGGTGGCTGCCAGGATAAGAATGCCTTTTAATTCTTCAATACCGTCCATTTCACTTAGAAACTGGCTGATGACACGATCCGTTACGGCTGAAGAACCGCCTGCCCCTCTTTTGGGGGTAAGACTGTCAATTTCATCAAAAAAAACAACACAGGGGGATGCCTGCCGTGCTTTTTTAAAAATCTGCCGGATCCCTTTTTCACTATCCCCCACCCATCTTGATAATAGTTCCGGTCCCTTGATGGAAATAAAATTCACACCGGATTCTGTTGCCACGGCCTTTGCCATAAGGGTTTTACCCGTTCCGGGTTCACCATGAAATAAAATTCCCCGGGCTGGCCGGGTGTTGGCAAAATTAAACAGATCGGCATATTTCAATGGCCACTCAACCGTCTCTTTTAAAAGATTTTTAACATCGTCAAGTCCGCCCACATCGGTCCATGGCACATTGGGTACTTCGGAAAAAACCTCCCTGATTGCAGATGGCTCGATTTCTTTCATGGCTTCCAAAAAATCATCCATGGTGACTTTAAGATCTAAAAGGCTCTCAATGGGGATTTCTTCCTGTCCAAAATCAAAGGTTGGAAAAAATCTTCTCAGGCTGACCATGGCACTCTCCCTGCAGAGTGCCTCGATATCCGCCCCCACATACCCATGGGTAATTTCAGAAAGCCTGGTCAGATCCACATCCTCTGAAAGCGGCATGCCATGGGTATGAATCGTTAATATCTTATACCGCCCGTTTTGGTCCGGAATGCTGATTTCGATCTCCCTGTCAAACCGGCCGGGCCGTCTCAGGGCCGGGTCAATCACATTTGGAATATTGGTAGCGCCGATGACAATCACCTGGCCCCTGGAGGAAAGGCCGTCCATCAGGGCCAAAAGCTGAGCCACTACTCTTTTTTCAACCTGTTTTTCACCCCCCATATCTTCTCGCTTGGGGGCGATGGCATCGATCTCGTCAAAAAAAATGATCGCAGGTGCAGAAGCCGAGGCCTTTTCAAATATTTTTCTTAAGTTTGCCTCACTCTCCCCATAGAACTTGGCCATTATCTCAGGCCCGGTTAAATGCTGGAAATCGGCATCTGTCTCATTTGCCACAGCCCTTGCGATCAATGTTTTACCACAGCCCGGTGGTCCGTGAAGGAGAACCCCCTTGGGCGGATCAATCCCCAGTTTTTCAAACACCTGGGGATATTTTAAGGGCAGTTCGATCATCTCCCGGATGCGGTGGATTTCCTTTTTGAGTCCACCAATATCTTCATAAGAAACCCTGGAAGACTTGAACTCGGATTTTTCTTCTTTTATTTCAATGATGGTATCGGGTTTAATGATCACGATTCCATCCGGTTTGGTTGCCGTGATCTTAAAGTCCCGAGTTTTGGCTCCAAATAATTTTGCCCTGACAATATCACCGTTAATCAGTGGGATTCCTTCCAGGAGGGTCCCTATATATTTACTGTCAAAGGATCGAACCTGTGTAAGCGGCGTGACAGATATTTTTCTGGCCGGGAGACATGCAGCTTTTTCAATGGTCACTTTTTCGTCCAGCCCGATTTGTGCATTATCTCTTGTAATGCCATCCAGACGGACCAGGCTCTTATCCCTGTCCTCAATATAGGCCGGCATGACTTTAGCGGCAGTCAGTCTTTTCCCTTTGATCTGGACAACATCCCCCACCTCCAGGTTTATTTTTTTAAAATCATTGGGGTCAAAACGGATGATGCCTCTGCCCATATCTTTTGAATTGGCCTCAATGACTTTTAATGTAACAGATTTTATCTCCATGCCGGGTCACCTGTTCCTTAACGAATTAAAATAATTTAAAATGCCTTAATTATTCAGTTTTGATGGTAATCACCAAAACACCATTTTTATAGACCCAGTTCACCGCATTTTGCTCAACAGCCTTGGATAAAAGCACTTCTTTTTGATATTTTCTTTCCTTGGTGCAGGCATTGATGGTGATGATGTCATCTTTGGCTTCCACTAAAATATCCGCCTGATCAATACCCGGCATTTCCGCGATGATCTGGGTGGTCTCTTTTTCTTCAAAAAGATCTATGATGGGTTCCCTTACTTCTTCCACAACCGGGCCCTCAGGTGTCTTTTTGATATTGCCAAATGACTGGACAAAAGGCCGGCCGTCTTTTAAAGTCCGGACATTTATGCCATAAACGCCTTTTATATCCTTTAGTCCTTTGATGTTTTCAAGATTACCAAAATTGATTTCACCTGCTTTATTGAACTCCTGGCTTTTTTCCGCAAAAGAGGCTGCTGTTTCAATAAGATTACCAAGGCCTTTTAAAAGCCCTGAAAACCCGAATTCACCAGTGGTATCTTCCTTGCTTTTCTTCTTTGTCATGAGAGCTCCTTTATGTTATTTCAATGTTAACAAAATTAAAGGGAGGGATCGGCCCCACATATTTAAAAAAAAATCGGTTTTCATATTCTGCTGCCAGATCATTAATGGTATGGTCAAATTCTTTTTCATGGGTTCTGTCGATCAGGCAGGCAAGATTCAAGAGCATTGAATCACCGATTACCTTGTTTTCCTTTATATCCACGGAAATGCGCTTTAATTTTCGTGTGATATTGTTTTTTTCATCCTGTTTTTTTTGGGTCAGTGCTTTTTGAACTTCTTTGCCAGCCTCAATTTTGACATTGGCATCAAGGCCGTCCATATCTGATTTCAGGGTTTTGATCAGTTTATTGGAAGTTGATATTTCTTGAAATATCACATCCATATCCTTCCAGACCACCTTTAATCCCATTTCAATCTTATTATCCATTTCCCTGAAAAGTCGCCTGAACTCTTGATAGCGACGCCTAAGAAGCCTTCTTATCTCCTCGATAGTGGAAGCGATGGTACAAAATCGAACCGGCAATACTGTATAGTCTTTCATTACCAGCTCAATCACCTTTTCATGATCTGTTAAGTTTTCCCTGTTAATCACGTACTTGGACATGGGCGTATCACTGATTACAGCAGAGATATCATTATAACAAATGGTTGATACCAGATCCTTATGGTTGCCGATTCCAATGGTGCCAAAGTTACGGTCGTATTTTTCTTCGATAATGCAGTATATATATTTGCCTATCTGAGACATATATTCACCTTTTTGAGTTTTTTAAAAAGCAAATGCCCTGTTACCTGCCTGAAAAGGTCTGTCAATATTTTAACGGCATTCGCTTGATGGTCTCTGTTTCCTTGATGGACGTGATGATTGTTGATGGGGACATTGAACTGATAGCCCCCTTGACATCCTTGCCCATGATAGCGATCACCTTGTCAAGGGCTGCCAGCTCTTTTTGGATCTGATTAATTCTGCGGGTCAGATTCCCCTTTTCCTGTTTCAGCCGGGAGCGGTGCTTGTCCATAATAAATATCTCCAGATAACTGGATTTCACTGACCGAGATTTTGTGCTAAGGCTACGCTTTATAACAGAATTCCTTTGTGTGCAGCCTCTCTTGATCTTCTTTTTTAAATGAAGAGAATTAGACATCGAATTCTCCTGTATAAAGATCATTGCAATATTGATCAATCAGTTTTAAAAGAACCTCCATCACCCTTTTTTTGTTCGCCTTGCTGCCGATACGGCTGGTTTCCGAAGAAAGAATGTCAACGCAGATCTGGCGGAAAACTGGATCATCCTTGTGGACCTTTACATTGAATACCTGAACAGACTTGGCCACCATCAGGCATCCCCGGACAGTGGGGGAAAACTCAAAAACTTCGGAATCCCTTAATCCCCTGACAATATTCACAATTTTTTTTGCATCCAGATAGGATAATCCTGATTTGCCCTGAACGATTCCAACTTCCGTCTCATGATCAAAATATTCAAGGTCAATGGTTACCATCCGGTCTCTTAAGGCATCCTGGCTGCGGTGAACCCCTGCGTACTCTTCAGGATTGCTGGTAAAAAGAGCGGTGAAATCAGGATGGACCTTCATATAATTGGAATCTCCATGGCTGGTGGTTGGGATATCCAGCATTTTCTCCTGGAGAACTGATAAAAGCACATTATTTGCCTCGGGTCTGGAACGGGTATACTCATCGTAAAGGAGTGTATAACCGAATTTGCACGCCATGGTCAGCCGGTTGTCAACCCATAGTTTGCTCATGTTTTCTTCTGTCTTGAGAACGGAATGAATAAAATTATCCCTGACTTTGCGGATATTGTACCCCCGTTCGCTCCCGATCAAATCAGAGGTTGAAAACTCCTCATCCCCATGTACCAGGATTAATGGCCGTCCTATCTTGGCAGCGATATGAATGGCAAGGGTGGTCTTTCCTGTGCCTGAAATGCCTCGCAGGTGCACGGGAAAACCGGCTTTGATATACCCCAGGGCCCGGTCGGTAACATCCTTTATATATGTTGTCTCTACAAAATCGGGCAGGGAGACAGGTTCCAAAACAGTATTTGCGGTTGCGGTTGCCATGATAATTCCTTTGTGATTATTGGGTTAAATAGCGAAAATATGCTTCCTGCAAATCCATGCTCCCCTATGATTGTTAAGGGCCGGGGCTTAAAATCCCGGCCCTGATTTTTTATATCGTAAAATACAGGGAATCTTCTTTTTTTATCTCATTGTTTTCAAGAAGATCACGCATGACCGGAATCAGTATCCGCCATTGTTCTATATCCAGTAATTCTGCCAATTGGGTCATTTTAAGGCCGTCGGCATACTCAAACAAGGTACTCATTACCTTCTTTTTGATCGGACCGTCTGCATGCTCTGTATCGGTTTCACTTTTCAGATAAGAAAGAATTTGCCCCTCTGGACCTTCTCCGACCTCTTTTTCCATATCCGATTCCGATACTGTATCTATTTCTATATCCGGTTCCGATGCTGTATCAATTTCAATGTCCAGTTCCGATGCTGTATCCATTTCTATATCCGGTTCCGATGCTGTATCAATTTCCATGTCCAGTTCCGATACTGTATCTTCTTGAACTGCTTCGGGTTTATTTATGCCTGCATTGGAATAAACGTTTCCCCATGCAGTTGACAAGGCAGACATTTCAGCCTTAACAGACCCAAGGAAATCATTCATTTCTGATTTTCGGATCTTTCCATTTGCCTTGATATCTGCAAGAAAATCATTCGTTTCTGATTTTCGAGTCGTTTCATTTGCCTTGACATCTGAAATAAAGACTTTTAGAAATGTGGAAAGCGCATCACCCATTTTTTTCTGGGAAATATGAATCTGTTTTAAGTTGGCTTGAGTATCTTCCTGCATCTTTCTAAGATCGGCAAGACGTTGTGCTTTGTCCACTTTCATATCGGCCTTACGATCTGTTTCATACGCATCCATATCCGATTTGAGTGCATTTTTGGAATCCCTTATCGAATTGATACGTTGTGCCTTGTCCACTTTCATATCGGCCTTACGATCTGTTTCATACGCATCCATATCCGATTTGAGTGCATTTTTGGAATCCCTTATCGAATTGATACGTTTCCCTTGATCGATTTTAGCCTCTTTCATACGTTCTTTTGTATCCAAATCCAATTGCCGGTGTAAGGATTGGTTTATTTTCTTCCTGTCCTTGCCCATTAATTTTAACAGAACCACTGATTTATGCCTTAAGCCTTCGGTGTCCTGTTTGATCCGGTTAAAATTTTCTTTCAGATTGTTCATAAATACCCCGCGGTCACTTCTCGCAGCTGCAATCTCATCTACCAATCTTTCCATATCTATAGATGCTGACATGCTTTCTCTCCTTTATACCTTGAAAAGACATGCTTAAAACCAAAGCTGGGTCAGTCCGTGGCGGGTGATAAACCGCCACCGCGTTAAAGGATATCTTTTATTGTTTTTATTTGCGAATCTGATGTGTCATTCAGATTGGCGGTCATCATCAATTAGGATTCATACTCACAATTTTTTGCCACTGGTCATTTACCCTGTTTCGGACAAGATCAAAATCATCCAATAAATCAAACAGATCCCGGCTATCCTTGCCCTGTTGTGTACGGATGGCTTTTAGCATTGCCTTGTAATCTTTAATCCTGATATCTTCCCCCTTTTCCAATAACCTTTTGAGTCCTGTTTTCAATTCTTCCTGTTCGGCCTGGATCTGCTTTAGTGTTTTGACTATATCAAGTTCCCGGTTTTTCTGCCGGGTCAGCATATCCTCAAGCATAACTTCGATATCCTCGATGGGATCATGACCCTGGGCAGATACTATATTTCTTAACGCCCCTATCATTTCCTGTTCTTCTTTATGAAAATTTGACAGGCATAAAACCGCTTTGTTTTCAATTTCCCTTTGATGGTCAAGGACATCCTGGATCATGGAATCAAAATCTTTTCGTCGAAGGCTCTGGAAATTTGTCAGGTTGATTCTTAAACGATTCATCATATCGTCAAGTTCCAACTGAAAAGAATGAAGGAAATTATTGGCCTGAGTTAATAACGAGCAGACAGTTTCTACCCGTATCTCGTAGGAATCAACAATACCCGCAGCCAAGACTCTCAATTGCTCCTCATTAAATTTTTCTGGGGTGTTCATCGGGTCACCTTTCCGTTAAAAAAAAACCGCAAACATATCGGACAACAATTAAATTAAAGGGAGTTTTGTCAGATATGTTTGGGGTTTTATCAATACCCCGGAGATTTCGGATATGCTTAAGACGATGGTGTTTTATTAAAGGGGCGAGGGCACCTTTAATGATCCCAAGGACATCTGTCAATCTCCCTTTATGGGTTAGGCTTCGGCTTGGGCTGTGAGGCCAACTGCTTCAGCATATTTCAGGTATGTTTCAACGCCGGCCAAAACCACTCTGGCTTCGATGGCCAGAAGTTCAATACCGACAAGAGATACCCTTGCCCAGGCATCAATAACGACGCCTTTATCAAGGATACGATCAATTACTTCAACTAAACTTGAGGATGCATTTGTTTTTTCTACGGCCATGATAAATCTCCTTGAAAAAAAGTTAAAAAAACAATTTGGTTTATTCGAATTGGTCTTTAAATTCGAATAATTTCTGACTAAATAGTTTAATATATTGCTTCTAAAACAAGATAAGCATATGTAAGGAGTCTTGAATAAAAGCAAAAAACAACTATATAAAAACAATCGCATAATATGTCATTTAAGCCTGCAGAGATATAGGGGGAACACCTGAAAGTAATTATTGAAATACCTAGTATTTATGCAAAAAAACCCTGGTATTCATTCCAAAAAACCCTGGTA
>Ga0208648_1000387_pt1 | contig 46234 bp, 45 predicted proteins | sample AntAceMetag02UKL_FD_184772 | JGI IMG/M metagenome (GOLD analysis project Ga0208648, IMG submission 184772) | Saline lake microbial communities from Ace Lake, Antarctica - Antarctic Ace Lake Metagenome 02UKL (SPAdes) (version 2) | ecosystem: Environmental > Aquatic > Non-marine Saline and...
ATACCAACCTGCACTGATTAGAACTCATGAGCCCATCCGCGGTGTCCGATGGACATGATGCGCCCGGGCTGGCCGATCAGCTTGTTCCAAGCATAACAGCAATGATCGACGATCTCGTTGTAGGATTCGAAGATGCGGTTGGAGAGCCAGTTATCCCGCATGAATTGCCAGATATTTTCGACTGGATTGAGCTCTGGACACTTGGCTGGCAGCGGGATGATGCTGATATTCTCGGGTATGATGAGCGCGGCGGTCATGTGCCACCCGGCCTGATCCATGAGGAGTACGGCATGGGCACCCAGCGCGACGGTTCGAGCGATTTCAGCAAGATGCAGGTTCATCGCGTCGGTATTGCAGAACGGTAGGACAAGCCCTGCACCCTTGCCTAGGGCCGGGCAGATCGCTCCAAAGATGTAGGTCGATGTGGTTCGCTGATCATGCGGTGCCGATGGGCGTGTTCCACGCTTCGCCCACCGGCGCGTGATCTTGTTTTTCTGACCTACGCGCGCCTCGTCCTGGAACCAGATTTCTATCGCAGCGCCGTGCGGGAGGCGTGCGCGAACTTTTTCCAGTTCGGTTGCAAAGCCCCCTTTTTAAACGCCTCCAGCGCTTCGGTGTCTTGCGCATGATGGCGAGGCCGCGCCGTAAGCTTGACATAGCCGAGCTTCTTCAGCTCCCGACCCACGGTCGTTTCATCAAGCGAGACTTTAAATTCCGCATAGAGCCACTGTGCCAGGTCGATCAGCCGCCAACGCACAACCCCATGGATCGCCGGGATCGGACCGCTCTCGACGATCGCCACAAGCGCCTGACGTTGGGCATCATTGAGCTTGGGCCGCTTGCCGGGTGCCTTGCCATCAATCAGCCCATCCGGCCCGCGAGCATTGAACCGCACGACCCAGTCGCGCACAATCTGCAGACCCACCCCACCGATCCGCGCAGAATCGCTGCGGCTGCCGCCATCGTAGATCTCAGCCAGCGCCAGCAGCCTTCGGCTCTGGTTCGCGTTCGTCGTTTTCCGTGCCAGGCGTCTCAATGCCACCCCGTCAAAATCCGCCCGCAATCCTATCGCTGCACCCATGGCCACGTCCTCCCAGACATGCCGCCATAGATTCAGACTTTTGACGATTTGGGAATCCTGACGTGAGTCAGCCTTCACGCCGCTTGGTATTATTCGCCGGATCGTTGCTTGACCTGTATCAAGTTCATCCGCTGTATTGTGTTGAACGCGCAGGCAGGCGGCGTGGTTTGCGGTGGTATCGGGTGCAGACCACAGCGACTATTGACTTCCATTATGGCGCTGGCCTAAGAATCCAGTAGAATTTTCAGGATAGGTGGACGATCACGATCTTCCTGCATTGATGATCGATGGGGAAGCTGTGGTCAAAATGTTCGTCCGCACATATCGTGACAGACCAGTCCATTTCGAAACCGCCGCAACAAGCAGGCTGTACATGTCCTCGCGATTGTATGCGACAGGCGGTCACTGCCTGCGAGCAAGGGAAAGCAGCGGCTTCAAAAAATTCGTTTCAAACTGCGACAAGAGTTCAATTCCAGCGGATATTGTTCGCGATCATTTCAACCGGAGGAAACCATGACGAAAATCAACAGAAGACAAACCATTGCCCTGATGGCAGGCGTTGCCGCATCGGCGCTGATTGCTCTGCCGGCCCAGGCCAAGACAAAAATCAAGGTTGGCGCCCTGCGTTTTACCAGCCATGCCGCAAGTTTTGTGGCCTTTGAGCGGGGTTATTTTGACGACGCCGGCCTTGAAGTCGAATTCGTCTTTTTCGATGCCGCGCAGCCCATGGCCATCGCGGTTGCCTCCGGCGATGTCGATTATGCGGTGACGGCAATTTCGGGTGGTCTGATTTCCCTGGCTGAAAAGGGTGCTGCAAAGGTCGTTGGCGGGGCGCTATCGGAAGAAAAGGGCATTGATGGCCAGAAGATCCTGGTCTCGGACGCCGCCTTCAAATCCGGCGTCACCGACCCATCGAAGCTTGATGGCAGGTCCTTTGCCATTACCCAGGCTGGATCGTCTTTCCATTACATGGGCGCCAAGATCGCCGCCAAGGAAGGCATCACGCTGAAATTTGTACCCTTGCAGAAAACCGGTGCCATCATCGGTGCGATCAAATCCGGCCAGGTGGATGCCTGGTCCATCGTGCCGCATATTGCCAAGCCACTGGCTGCCAGCGGTGCTGTTCATATCATCGGTGATGTTGCCGACTATGTGGATGACTACCAGGTGACCACTGTATTCACGTCAGCCGGCAATGCCGCCAATGAACGCGAACAGACGCAAGCCTTTTTGACGGCATTCTCCAGAGGAGCCGCTGACTTTAACGCGGCGCTGGTCGACAAGACGGCTGGCGATGACGGCGCGGAAGACATGGTGAAACTGGTTCACAAATATGTCTATGCAGACCGTCCTTACGAGAAGGCCGCGCCAAGCATCATCAATGGCGCCATGCGCATCAATGCCGATGCCGCGATGAATGTGGCATCGATCAAGGATCAGCTGGACTGGTTCAAGGCAGAAGACCTGGTCAAGGATACGATTACCTATGACACCCTGGTCGATGGGTCTTACGTCAAAGCCAAGTAATCAGTGCAGGGCAGGCGGTCTCGCCTGCCCTTCTTCTACTTCAGCAGAAAATCAGCGGAACCGGCATGGACCTGCGTCTTGAGAATATCGGTCACTCCTATGGAGACATGGAGGTCATGCAGGGAATGGACCTTGAGATTCCGGCTGGAAAGATCGTCTGCATCGTTGGACCATCGGGATGCGGAAAATCAACGTTATTGCGGCTGATAGGCGGCCTTGAGCAGCCGACCACGGGCCGTGTTCTGCAGATCGGCGAGCCCCCGGTGGAAAGCCTCAATCCGCTCACTTTCGTTTTTCAGGACTTTGCACTGCTGCCCTGGCGCACGGTTGAGGGCAATATCAGCCTGGTGCTCGAGGATCACGGCATTCGCGGCAAACAGGCCGATGCCATCATTTCCGATGTGCTTGCCAGAACCAAGCTGACCGAATTTCGCAAGGCCCTGCCCAAACAATTGTCCGGTGGCATGAAACAGCGTGTCGCGATCTCCAGAGCTCTGGCGGTCAATCCTGCCGTCATGCTGATGGATGAGCCGCTGTCAGCCCTCGACAGCCAGACCCGCGAATTGCTGATGGATGATCTTGTCAGCCTTTGGACCCGCGAACCCTTTACCGCCGTCTATGTGACCCACAATCTTCATGAGGCCGTCAGGCTTGGTCACTTCATTGTAGTTTTGTCCCGGCGACCCGGACGCATCCGCGAAGTGGTCGCTGTCGACAAGCCGCTTGCCGAACGGGAACTCGGCGACGTCGACCTGGAACAGACACAAAAGTATCTTTGGAACCTGATGCGCGAAGAGGCTCTGGCTGCCGACAAGGAGCTGATCAATGTCTGACAGCGTGCAAGCCAAGCAGACAAAACCGGTCGCCTTTCGTGGCGGCGGCTTTTCACCCATACACATCAAATGGGTTGGCCTGTCGGTTTTTGTCACGCTGATACTGGTTCTGGAGGCGGGCACCCGTTCCGGTTTCATTTCCAACCTGACCATGCCGCGTCCCTCCGACGTCGGCTGGACCTTTGTCGAACTGTGGACGAGCGGCCTGTTGTGGAAACACGTCCTGCCCTCCGTGTCGCGGCTGCTCGTCGGCGCCACCCTCGGTGCATCGCTGGGCATCGGCGTCGGGATATTGATCGGTCTTTTCTCCTATATTCGCGCCGGACTGGTGCCGCTGATCTCCGCCATCTTCCCAGTTCCGAAAATCGCCCTTCTGCCGCTTTTTGTCATCTGGTTCGGCATCGATGAAACCTCCAAATATGCCTTGATTGCCTTTGGCACATTCACGCCCACCGTGGTCTCTACCTTTGGTGCTGTCGACAATGTCGACCGCTCGCTGATCCGCATGGGGCAGAGTTTTTCCCTTTCATGGTTTTCCATCGTCACCAAGATTGTGCTGCCCGGCGCCATGCCCGGTATCCTGTCTGGCCTGCGTGTATCACTGGCAATTGCCATTATCCTGCTGGTCGCCGCGGAAATGCTGGGCGCGGAATACGGCATCGGCGCCTATATATTGCAGGCCGGTTCCCTCTATGATCTGGAGCGCCTGTTTGCCGGCGTCGTCATACTGTCCGTCATGGGCGTGACCGTCAGCGCCGTGATCGGCTTCTTCGAAAAGCGTTTGCTTGGATGGCGAATGTAACGGGCACGCGGTAAAAGTGGGTCGGTTTCGCCGATAAGAAATGCCATGAATTCAAGAGGATGGATTCTCTCGTTGATTCACCCAACCGGGCGGAAACCCCGGCGGGATTTGGAAACGCCAACCCGGTGTACCGTAAATCAGTGCAAAAACAAAGCGTTAGGTTGAAGATCGGAATCATTTTCCCGGTAAGTCACATTCTGCCTGACATGCCCGAAATCACGCCAGTCAAATGCAACCATAAGATTCTTAAATCAATCCTTTGCAAGTGTTTGTTGAATCGCAATGGCAATTGCTTTCGAAGGATGAACCAGCCCGTCAATTGCCCAGAATACCCGGCAGGCGCAGGTTGTTTTCGCGGGCGCAATCCAACGCAATTTCGTAGCCGGCATCCGCGTGGCGCATGACACCGGAGGCCGGATCGTTCCACAGAACGCGAGCGATGCGCGCGGCGGCGGCATCGGTGCCGTCGCAGCAGATGACCATGCCGGCATGTTGCGAAAAGCCCATCCCGACACCGCCGCCATGGTGCAGGCTGACCCATGTGGCGCCCGATGCGCAATTGAGCATGGCGTTGAGCAAGGGCCAGTCGGACACGGCGTCCGAACCGTCTTTCATCGCTTCCGTTTCGCGGTTGGGGGACGCGACCGAGCCTGAATCGAGATGATCGCGGCCAATCACCACCGGCGCTGACAACTCTCCGGTTCTGACCATTTCATTGAAGGCAAGACCCAGCTTGTCACGTTGGCCGAGACCCACCCAGCATATGCGGGATGGCAGTCCCTGGAAGGAAATGCGTTCGCGTGCCATATCGAGCCAATTGTGCAGGTGGGGATCGTCCGGGATCAGTTCCTTGACCTTGCGATCGGTCTTGTAGATATCCTCCGGATCGCCGGAAAGGGCGGCCCAGCGGAAAGGGCCGACGCCGCGGCAAAACAGCGGCCTGATATAGGCGGGAACAAAACCCGGAAAGACAAAGGCCTCTTCAAGTCCTTCATCCCGCGCGACCTGACGGATATTGTTGCCGTAGTCAAAGGTCGGAATGCCCGCCTTGTGAAAGGCGACCATCGCCGCCACGTGAATTTTCATCGAGGCCCTCGCGGCCGCTTCCACCGATTTGGGATCGCTCTCGCGCATGGCTGTCCACTGCGTCAGGGACCAGCCCTGCGGAAGGTAACCATTGACCGGATCATGGGCGGAGGTCTGGTCGGTGACCATGTCAGGCCTGACGCCCTTTCGAACCAGTTCGGGAAGGACATCGGCGGCATTGCCCAGAAGGCCGACAGATTTGGCTTCGCCTGCTTGCGTCCAGCGCGTGATCATCGCCAGTGCTTCATCCAGGCTTTCGGTCTTTTCATCGACATAGCCGGTGCGCAGCCGCATATCGATCCGTTCCGGATCACATTCAACAGCAAGGCAGCAGGCTCCGGCCATGGTTGCCGCCAGGGGCTGGGCGCCGCCCATGCCGCCAAGGCCACCGGTCAGGATCCATTTGCCAGTGAGGTCGCCGCCATAGTGTTGTCGGCCTGCTTCCACAAAGGTTTCATAGGTGCCCTGCACGATGCCCTGACTGCCGATATAGATCCATGACCCGGCGGTCATCTGGCCATACATCATCAGGCCTTTCCTATCGAGCTCGTTGAAATGGTCCCAATTGGCCCAATGGGGCACGAGGTTGGAATTGGCGATCAGCACACGCGGTGCGTCCGCATGGGTCCTGAAGATGCCAACCGGCTTTCCCGATTGCACCAGCAGGGTTTCATTGTCTTCCAGCGATTTCAAGCTGGCGACAATCTGGTCAAAGGCCTCCCAGTTGCGTGCAGCCCGGCCGATGCCGCCATAGACGATCAGTTCATGGGGATTTTCTGCCACGTCCGGATGCAGATTGTTCATCAGCATGCGCAGCGGCGCCTCGGTCAGCCAGGATTTGGCATTCAGGTCGCTGCCGGTGGGCGGGTAAATATCGCGGGTGTTGTGCCGTGGGTTGGTCATGATCTGTGAGCCTTTGGCGTTTCGGGATGTTTCTGTGGCGCTTGATCCAGTGCCCATCGCTCAATCGACACAAGGATATCGGACAGATGCCGCCGCAGTTTTTTTGCCTTTGCGGCATCCAGTTCAAACGGATGGGTTTCGCTGGCCAGATGGGATTTTTGCGTCAGTTCCATCTGGATTGCATGCACGCCGCTGTCGGGCCTGCCGTAATGGCGGGTTGTCCAACCGCCCTTGAAACGACCATTCACCACGTGGCTGTAGCCCTCTGCCTTGCGGCAGATCCGGGCGACGATGTCCTCCAGCGCCGGGGCGCAGGTCGTGCTCTCATTGGTGCCGATGTTGAAATCGGGCAGGGTGCCCTCGAACAGAAAGGGCGCAACGGAGCGGATCGAATGGCAATCATAGAGGATGGCAATGCCATGCAGGGCGCGCACCCGCTCGATTTCCGCGGCCAGGGCTGCATGATAGGGCGCGTGAAAAGCAACGCGGCGCGCTTCTATTTCCGCGGCGTCAGGTTCCATGCCATCATGGTAGAGTGGCCTGTTGTCGAAATCCGTCAGCGGGCAGAGCGACGTCGTGTTCTGGCCGGGATAAAGGCTCTTGCCCGATGGGTCTCTGTTGGCATCGATGACGGTTCGATGGAATGTGGCGCGAACCGTCGTCACATCAGGCAGCAGGCCCTGATAGAGTTGATGGATATGCCAGTCCGTATCCGTCAGCGCTTTGCCTGTCTCGTTGAGCCGCGCAAAAATGGCCTCAGGCACATCAAGGCCCGTATGGGGCAAGCCCAGAATGACGGGACTGTTGCCACGCGCAATCTCTACCGGGTTCATGGTGTCACGTGCCTTTCTGCGCCCAGCGGCGGTATCAGATCAATGCCGCTGGCATTGACCAGAGCGCGCGTGCGCACGAGCTCAGCCGATTTTTCCAGATCGTCGGCCATATAGCGATCGTCGGTCAGAACCGCGATGTCCTGTCGATAGACATCCATCACCTGGGCAAGCGCCACACTGGTTTTCAAGGGTGCGCGAAAGTGGATGCCCTGCGCGGCGCACAGCATCTCGATACCCAATATGCGGCCCAGATTGTCATTCATGTCGGCCAGACGGCGCGCGCCATGCGCCGCCATGGAGACATGGTCTTCCTGATTGGCGCTGGTCGGCGTGCTGTCGGTTGAACAGGGGTTGGCGCGTTGCTTGTTTTCACTCATCAAAGCGGCGCTGGTGACTTCGGCAATCATCAGTCCCGAATTGAGACCCGGCTTGGGTGTCAGGAAGGGCGGCAGGTCGAAACTCAATGTCGGATCCACCATCAGCGCAATGCGACGCTGCGAGATGGCGCCGATCTCGGCAATGGCAAGTGCGATCTGGTCAGCGGCAAAAGCGACGGGCTCGGCGTGAAAATTGCCCCCGGAAATGACATCTCCCGTTTCGACAATGACCAGCGGATTGTCTGTCACCGCATTGGCCTCGATTTCGAGTGTCGTGCCAACCTGTCGCAACAGGTCGAGACAGGCACCGGTGACCTGCGGCTGGCAGCGGATGCAATAGGGATCCTGCACACGGGTGTCGCCCTCACGATGACTTTCGCGAATGGCGGAGCCTTCCATCAGGGCCCTTATGGCGCTTGCAGCTTCCATCTGGCCCCGGTGACCGCGCAAGGCATGGATTTCAGGCCGCATGGGGGCGGTGGACCCCATGATTGCATCGGTAGAAAGAGCGCTGATCAGCAGCGCATTTTCCGCGCAGCGCCAGGTTTCGAACAATTCGCCAAGCGCATAGGCGGTGGAAAATTGCGTGCCGTTGATGAATGCCAGCCCTTCCTTCGGGCCCAGCGCAATCGGTTCCAGCCCGGCGGCCTCAAGTGCTGCGCGTCCTGGCAAAACCTGCCCTTCGTGAACGGCTTCGCCCTCTCCGATAATGACCGCAGTCATATGGGCAAGCGGTGCCAGGTCACCGGAGGCACCGACGGATCCTTGAGCGGGAATAACGGGGATCACATTGCGGGCCAGCATCTGCTCCAGCAAGGTGACCAGTTCGAAACGCACCCCCGATGCACCGCGACAAAGCGAAAGCAGCTTCAGCACCATCATCATGCGCACGGTGCGTTCGGGAACCGGGGAACCGACCCCGCAGCAATGCGAAAGGATGAGATTGCGTTGCAAAGTAGCCGCATCCTTCGGCGCAATCTTGACGCTTGCCAGTTTGCCAAAGCCGGTGTTGACCCCATAGACGGCCGCATCTCCGGCGACGACTTCGGCAATGATGGCCGCGGCGGCATCAATGCCCGGGCGGCAGGCCGGATCAACCCTGATGTTCGGTTCGTTCCAGTAGATGGATTCAAGCTGCGCAAGCGACATGGCGCCGGGTGTGAGGGTGATGGCGGTCACGAAAGGCTCCCGACGATGCGACGCATGAGAGGGTTGAACCCCATTCGGTAGGCGAGTTCCGCCGGGTGGGCGACATCCCACAGTGCAAGTTCGGCGCTTTTTCCCGGTTCAATGGTGCCGACGTGCGCCAGCCCCAGCGCCTTTGCCGCATTCCGCGTCACGCCTGCCAAAGCCTCTTGCGGCGTGAGGCGGAACAATGTGCACGCCATATTCATGCTCAAGAGCAGTGAACTGAGCGGGGATGAACCGGGGTTGCAATCGGTGGCGAGCGCCATGTCGACGCCGTACTGCCTGAGCAGGGCCACCGGCGGCTTCTGCGTCTCCCGCAAAGTGTAAAATGCGCCAGGCAGCAGGACAGCGACAGTGCCGGCATTGCTGAGCGCGATGACACCTTCTTCATCCAGATATTCCAGGTGGTCGACCGACAATGCGCCGAATTCAGTGGCCATTTTGGCGCCGCCGAGATTGGAGAGTTGTTCTGCATGCAATTTGACCGGCAGGCCGAGGCTGCGGGCTTTTTCGAAGACCCGCCTGATCTGAGCCGGAGAAAAGGCGATGCCCTCGCAAAATCCGTCGACCTCATCGACAAGGCCTTCACGAGAGGCGACTTCAAGGGTGGGAATGCAGACATCGTCAATATAGGCGTCAGGCCTGTCCGCATAGTCTGGCGGAATGGCATGTGCGCCGAGAAAACTGGTGCGAATGCGAATATTGCGTTCTTTTGAAATGGCGCGCGCCGTGCGCAGCATGCGCAGTTCGGTCTCGCAATCCAGGCCGTAGCCGGATTTGATCTCGATTGTCGCTGCACCTTCGGCAATGAGATGGTCGATGCGGGCCAGCGCCGAGGCCAGCAATTCGGCGTTGCTGGCGCTGCGTGTCGCTGTGACTGTTGCATTGATGCCGCCACCGGCGCGCGCGATATCCTCATAGGAGGCGCCCTGCAAACGCATTTCGAATTCACGGGCGCGGTTGCCACCCGCCACGATATGGGTGTGACAGTCGATCAGGGCAGGGGTGATCAACCGCCCGTCCACATCCTCAATCGGCAAGTGGTTGAAAGTTTGCGGAATGTCAGCGGCGGGACCCAGCCAGGATATTTTGCCATCAACAACGACAAGCGCGCCCTGTTCGATGAGGCCATAGTCGGCCCCGCCCTTTGTCATGGTGGCAATCGCGGCGTTCTTGAGGATAAATCCGACCATGGATCATCTGCTTTCGGCTTTTGCTTTCTTTGATTATTATGTATATTCATAATAAATTATTGTCAACGAAATGGAGTGGGTATGACGCCGCTTTTTGCTGAACAGGCACTTCTTCCCGATGGCTGGGCCAGGAACGTGCGGATCGTCGTGGATGACGCCGGTGTCATCGCCAGCGTGACGCCGCACAGCGCGCCGCAGCCATCCGATCTGAATCTGCAATCAAGGCTGCTGCTGCCGGCCCTGTGCAATGTGCACAGCCATGCCTTTCAGCGGGCCATGTCGGGCATGACGGAATACCGGTCTGCCAAACACGATGATTTCTGGACCTGGCGCACACTGATGTATCGCTTTCTGGATGTGCTCACCCCGGATCACATCGAGGCGATTGCCGCCCTTGTCTATGTGGAGATGCTGGAGGCGGGTTATGCCGCCGTCGGCGAGTTTCACTATGTGCACCACCAGCCCGGCGGGCGCGCCTATGACAATATTGCCGAATTATCTGAACGCATCTTTGCAGCGAGCCAGCTGTCCGGCATTGGCCTGACCCATCTGCCGGTTCTCTATTCCTATGGTGGCGCCGGTAAAGCGCCATTGCAGGGTGGACAATTGCGCTTTGGCAATGATCTGGAGGACTTCACACGGCTTTTTGAAGCCGCCAAAAAGGCCATGAACCATCTTCCGCCCGACAGCGCAATCGGTGTCGCGCCCCATTCTCTGCGGGCCATGGCCCCGCAAAACCTCAAACAGATTGCCTCACGCTTTAAGCAGGGGCCAATCCATATTCATGCAGCCGAACAGGTCAGGGAAGTGGAAGACGTCCAGGCCTGGCTGGGCGCCCGTCCGGTTGAATATCTGCTGGAAGAGGTGGGCATCGATCCGCGCTGGTGCCTGATACACACCACCCAGATGAATGACACGGAGACCAGGGGTCTGGCGCAATCCGGCGCTGTGGCCGGCCTGTGTCCGATCACCGAGGCCAATCTTGGTGATGGCATATTCAACGGGCGGGAATTCCTGGCGGCAGGGGGCGCCTTCGCCATCGGCTCGGATTCCAATATTCGCATTTCCCTGTCGGAGGAATTGCGGCAGCTGGAATACAGCCAGCGGCTGTCGCACAGGGCCCGCAACATCATGGCGTCGAGCGATCTCTCAACGGGTCAATTGCTCTATGCGAAGGCTTCCGCAGGCGGTGCGCAGGCCCTGCAGCGCAACAGTGGCGCTCTGCAAGTCGGAAAATGGGCTGATCTGGTCGCTATTGATACGCAGGACATTCATCTGTGCGGATTGTCGCAAGGACAGCTTCTCGATGGCTGGATTTTTTCCGGCAATGACCGGCTTGTAACGGACGTCTGGTCGGCGGGGCGTCATTGTGTGCAAAATGGCCGCCACCGGCAGCGCGATTCGATCGCGCATCACTATCGTGGTGTGCTTCGCGAACTGACCAATCTTCTGTGACGGGATCACCATCGGCATGCGCAGCTACAAGGACATTCACAATATTCTGCTTGAGCGCATCAAGAGCGGTGAGTGGCCGCAGGGCGGGCTGATACCTGCCGAGGCAGATCTGGCCCTTGAATTTGGCTGCACGCGGGTGACGGTCAACCGGGCGATGCAGGCGCTTGCCGATGGCGGGCTTCTCGAGCGGCGGCGCAAGGCCGGAACGCGGGTTATCCAGCGTCTGACACGCAACGCGCATGTGCAGATTCCGATCGTTCGCCATGAGATCGAAAAGCGCGGCGGCAATTACAAATATCTGTTGATCGCCCGGGAAGAAGTGACTGCGCCACAAAAGGTGCAGGCCGAACTGGCCATCGGCCCGGATGAAACTGCTCTGCACATCCTCAGCCTGCATTTTGCCGATGGCAAACCCTATCAACTGGAAGACCGCTGGATTGCCTTGGGCACCGTGCCCCTGGCGCGGGAGGAGAGCTTTGATGCAATAAGCCCCAATGAATGGCTGTTGCAGCAAGTCCCCTATACAAATGCGGAACATGTTTTTCGCGCCGCACAGCCCACACAGGAAGATCATGCGCATTTGAAACTGGCGCCCGGCGAACCGGTTTTCATCATAGAGCGGACAACCTGGTTGTCCGACAAGGCGGTGACCCACGTCCGGCTGGTTCACCCGGGCAACAGTTTTCAGCTGGTTACCCGCGACCAGAATGCCGCGACGCTTTAGAAATACCCTGCGCCTGTCCAAAAGACATTGACGCTGGGCAATTCGAACGCCAACCTGAAAAGCGACGGAACAGTGCTCCAATTGCCGGGCCAGGGCCGGACGACAGCTTTCGGGAGCTATTGTGAGCAAGCGCTATTACGGTCTGCCATCTCTGACCAGCCTGGCCGTGTTCGAGGCCACGGCCCGCCATCTGAGCCTGAAACAGGCGGCCTCGGAGCTCAATGTCACACCCGGCGCTGTCAGTCACCAGATCAAGGCACTGGAAACCGAAATCGGGAAACCCCTGTTCAAACGCATCCACAGGGGCGTGGAGCTGACGCAGGCCGGTGAAGAGCTTCACTTCGTTCTGGCCTCATCCTTTGCGCAGATGGCCTCCTCCATCGACATGATCAGTTCCGGCGCATCCGAGCCAACGATCACCATCGGCGCAACCACGGCCGTTGCAGGCCTTTGGCTGATGCCGAGGATGGGGCGTTTCCTGCAGGCACATCCCGATGTGCGTCTTAACCACCGGGTTTCCGACACGCCCTTCGATCTGGCGCGATCCGATGTGGATCTCGTCGTGCGATACGGGTCAGGTCGGCGCGACGGAGAACATTCGGTCAAACTGTTTTCCGATACGGTCGTACCGGTTTGCAGCCCGGAATTTGCCGCAAGCCATGATGTGCAGAGCTGTGATGATCTGCTGGCGCAACCTTTGCTGCAACTGGAAGGCCTGGATACCGGCTGGATGGGCTGGAAGGAATGGTTTGCCGAGTGCGGCGTTGATGCGCCGCGTATTCGCGGCCCGAAATTCAACAATTATACCATTGCGCTGCAGGCGGCAGAACAGGGCGCCGGCATCGCTCTTGGATGGCAGCGGCTGATTGATCGATATCTGTCAGCACAAAGGCTGGTTGTACTGCCCGGCTTTAGCGTGACGCCACAAGGGGCCTTTTATCTCTCCTGGAGCAGCAAGAGAGAACCTGATTCATCCCTTGCGCTGGTGCGCGACTGGCTGGTGCAGGCGGTGTGAAATTTCAGGTGAATCATACTCACCTGAAAGCGAATTGATTCCGAATTGATCGATACCCGGTTTGTGCGTCATGAATGCAAACAGAGTGCGTTCTCATGGAGGGTGTGATGGGTTTTGTTCAGCCGGTTGATCTGGAGCGTGTCATGAGACCCGTCCATCAGGCGCAGGGTCTTGCCAATGAATTCTATGTGGACCCGAACCTGTTCGAGCAGGAAAAATCAGCCGTCTTCTTTCGGAACTGGACGGCGATCGGTTTTTGCAAGGATGTGCCCGAACCCGGCGATGCCATGCCCGCAGACCTTCTCGGACAGCCCCTGCTTGTGGTGCATGGACGCGACGGCATAGTGCGGGTTTTCCAGAACACCTGCCGCCACCGCGGCATGATCCTGATGGAGAAAAAGGGCAGACTGCGCGGCGCGATCCGCTGTCCCTACCATTCCTGGTGTTACGATCATGATGGGGCCTTGAAAACCACCCCCCATGTCGGCGGACCGGGAAAGAATATCCACGAGGATATTGATCGCAGCACTTTGGGGCTGTTTCCCATTCGCTGCCATGTCTGGCGCGATATCCTTTTCGTCAATCTGTCCGGCGATGCACCGGAGTTTGACGATTACGCCGCAGATCTGAAGGCGCGCTGGGCAGAATTCGATCAGCCCTTGCATCCCGGCGGCGACGAAAGTGCGTTTCGCCTGGAGCTTGATACCAATTGGAAGCTGGCGGTCGAAAACTATTGTGAAAGCTATCATCTTCCCTGGGTTCACCCCGGTCTCAACAGCTATTCCCGGCTGGAAGACCATTACAATATCGAACAGCCGGGACATTTTTCAGGGCAGGGCACCCGCGTCTACCGGCCGATGATCAATGAAGGGGGCGCGCCTTTTGCGGATTTTGAGGGCCTCGGTGATAAATGGCAGGCCGGTGCGGAATATGTAGCGCTCTACCCCAATGTCCTGCTGGGTGTGCACCGCGATCATGCCTTTGCCATCATCCTGCAACCGGTGACCCACGAAAAGACCATCGAGCACGTGCAGCTTTATTACGCCACCGGCGATACGGCCGTGGCAGACCGCTCCGACTTGCGCGCCGCCAATGCCGAGCTTTGGAAAACGGTGTTTGCAGAGGACATTTTTGTGGTGGAAGGCATGCAAAGAGGACGGCACGGAGCAAAATTTGATGGCGGACGGTTTTCTCCCATCATGGACAGTGCGACCCATCTTTTTCACCACTGGGTGGCCAGCCAGTTTGCCGCTTCGCTGCAGGACAAAGAACCCGTCTGATGGTGAATCCGGAAAATTTGAATGCAGCCTTGCTGGATGCCCATGACAGAGCCGAAGGCGGTCGATTGGCTGAACTCTATCATAAGGCTGCAAGCATCAGTGAACAGGTCGGTAAGATGGACCAGGCCTGTTTCTATTTAACCCATGCCTATGTCTTTGCCCTGCAGGAGGGCCTGGCCATGTCAGCGGACCTCCATGCACGGCTGAAGGCGCTCGGTCGCGAAGAATGACAGTCCGGCAGATGCAACAAGCCGGCAATCGAAAGTGAACAGATGAAATCACATGCAAAGGTCGTGGTCATTGGCGGCGGTGTCGTCGGGTGTTCGGTTCTCTATCATCTGACCCGCTTCGGTTGGCGTGACGTGGTTCTTGTTGAGCGGTCTGAACTCACATCCGGTTCAACATGGCATGCGGCAGGGGGCATGCATACGATCAACGGCGATCCCAATGTCGCAAAGCTCCAAAAATATACGATTGATCTCTACCGCGAGATCGAAGCGCTGTCAGGGCAGGATATCGGCCTGCACATGACGGGTGGTGTCATGTTGGCGGCCACTCAGGCGCGGTTTGACTGGCTCAAATCCATCGTCGCCAAAGGAAAGATCACCGGGCTTGAGGCAGAGATCATTTCACCGCGCGAAGCCCATGAACTGATGCCTTTGCTGGATCCGGAGCAATTTGCCGGCGCTCTTTACGACGAGGTGGAAGGTCATCTGGACCCCTATGGCACAACCCATGCCTATGCGAAATCCGCCAAAATGGGCGGTGCCGAAATATACATCCATACAAAGGTTGAAGACCTCGTGCAGCGACCGGATGGCCATTGGCGGGTGATCACCAATGCCGGTGAAATCATCGCCGAGCATATCGTCAATGCCGGTGGTCTATGGGCGCGGGAGGTGGGTCGCATGGTCGGGTTGGAACTGCCTGTCCTGGCGATGGAGCACATGTATCTGATCACCGAAGACATGGATGAGGTTGCCGATTTCAACCAGGCCACAGGCAAGGAAATGCTCCATGCCGTCGATTTCGACGGTGAACTCTATTTGCGGCAGGAACGCAAGGGCATGCTGATGGGCACCTATGAGAAGGATTGCCGGCCCTGGAGCGAACGCGAAACGCCCTGGTCCTTCGGACACGAATTGCTGGAGCCGGATCTGGACCGGATCATTCCGGAAATGGAGGTCGGCTTCAGGCATTTTCCCGCCTTCAACAATGTCGGCATCAAGCAGATCATCAATGGACCCTTCACGTTTTCGCCCGATGGCAACCCGCTGGTCGGCCCGGTACGCGGCCTGCGCGGTTTCTGGTCTGCCTGTGCTGTGATGGCCGGATTTTCACAAGGCGGAGGCGTCGGTCTGGCCTTGGCAAACTGGATGATTCATGATGATCCAGGCTTTGATGTCTTTGCCATGGACATTGCCCGCTATGGCGATTTCGCCACCATGGCCTATACCAATGCCAGGGTTCGCGAAAACTATGCGCGTCGTTTTTCCATACGTTTTCCCAATGAGGAACTGAAAGCGGCCAGAGGATTGCGCACGACGCCGATCCACGGCGAATTGAAAGCCGCGGGCGCGCAGTTTGGTGCGGCCTATGGACTGGAAGTGCCCCTGTGGTTTGCGCCGGAAGGTGTGGAAGATACGTTCTCCTGGCGTCGCTCGACCGATTTCGAGCATGTCGGGGCGGAGGCCAGAGCGGTCCGCGATGGCATCGGGCTGATGGAAATATCCGGTTTTGCAAAATACCGCATTACCGGTGCCGGAAGCACCGACTGGCTGGACCGGCTTCTTGCCTGCCGCCTTCCGGGGCAAGGGCGCATGACACTGGCGCCGATGCTCAAACAGGACGGCAAGCTGATCGGTGATTTCACGCTCGCCCGGTTGAACGACAATGAATGGTTCCTTGCCGGATCGGGGATTGCCGAAAATTATCATATGCGCTGGTTCGAACAGCATCTGCCGGATGATGGTTCTGTCGATATCGAGGCCTATGGCGGCAATCTCGTGGGCCTGTCGATTGCCGGGCCGAAGGCACGTCAGGTATTGCAGAAAGTCACACAGACAGATGTGAGCTCCAAAGCCTTCCGCTTCATGCACTTTGCGCGGATGGATATCGGCATGGCCGAAGCCCTTGTCGGCCGCGTATCGTTCACCGGTGATCTGGGCTATGAAATCTGGATGAAACCGGAGTTGCAGCGTCATGTGTTCAACGCACTGATGGAAGCCGGAAAAGAGTTCGATATCAGGCTGTTTGGGTTGCGCGCGCTCAATGCGTTGCGGCTGGAAAAGGGCTTTGGTGGATGGGCGCGCGAATACCGGCCACTCTACGGCCCGTGCGAAGCAGGTCTTGATCGTTTTGTTGCCTACGGCAAACCGGCGAATTTCACCGGCAAGGCTGCGGCAATTGCAGAAAGACAGGACGGTGGCGCCATGCGCCTGTGCACATTTGTTGTTGATGCCACGGACGCCGATGTCATCGGTGATGAGCCCATCAGCCTGGATGGTCATCTCTGTGGCTGGGTCACATCCGGTGGCTATGCCCATGCCGCGCAGGTTTCAGTCGCGATGGGTTACGTGCCACGGGAAATGGCAGAGCGCAGCGACGGATGGCAGATCGAAATATTGGGAGAAAAAGTGACAGCCGGGCTGCAGTCCCATGCCTTGTTTGATGACAATGGATCGCGCATGCGATCATAATTCAATGTTGATCCATCGGAGCGGCCTGTCCAGTATAAGAGGACTCAGGACAGGCGCATTGCAACCGCATCATCCGTGCCGTGCGGAATTTCAAGGCCAATCGACAGACCTTGCGGCGCGATCGAGGGCATGATGAGCTTGCGGGAAAGCACCCAATGTTCGTAGGCGAGTTCTTCCGAGCGCTGTTCGTCATGCTGCCGGAAAGCCTCAATCATCTGTAAGTGCTGCTCACCGGCGATAATCAGATTTCTCTGCAGTGCAGGATTCTTGGCCTGATAGTAGGTGTTCGCGATGCGGGCATGGTCAATCAGCAGCCGCTCATAACTCGGCTTGAGGAATTCATTGTCTGCCATCTCACCGATCAAATGGTGAAACTGATTGTTGTAAATGGCCAGATCAATGGTGGAGCCGGCCCTCACGGCTGCAGCGAATTCCTTCTGGAAGATTCCGAGTTCGCCGATTTGGTGCGGTTTTGCATTGCGCGCTGCCAAACGACCGATGGCGGCATACATCATGGGCGCTGCCAGGAAAAAATCACGCAAAGTCTTGTGCGACATGGGAGATACACAGGCACCGCGATTGCTTTCAATGACGAGATATCCCTCGCCGGCCAGATGGCGGAAGACGTCACGCAGAGGCGTACGGGAAATACCGTACTCCCGGCTCAACTGCATTTCATCCAAATTCGCCCCTGGCTCGAGTTCGAGCGTTATGACGCGCCTTTTGAGATCCCGGTAGAGGTCTTCCTTGCCATTATTCAAATCACCACCCGATTTGCTGTATGAGTTCGGCCGCCCTGTCCTGCAAATAAGCGCGCAATAGACAGAGATATTGCCTAGAAGGCAAGCACCATTGCGACACTAAACGTTCGACGAGTGGATTTTGCCCGTGGTTACCGACTGCGGCAAAACAAAAGCGTTGTTACCGGCGGGCACTGCACTGACGCGCAGATTGCATTCAAAAACGCTCTGCAGCAAGTCATTTTTCAAAACAGCATCTGGAGGGCCAAAATCCCGGACTTTTCCCTGATGCATGACAAGGATATTATCGGCATACATGGCCGTCAGGTTCAGATCGTGCAGAATGGCCAGCACACCGCCGCCGCGTTGGGCAAAGTCCCGGGCAATGTCCAGAATGACCAGCTGATGGCGAATGTCGAGGCTCGATATCGGTTCATCAAGGAAAAGGTAGCGCGGCATCTCATCCACGACCGGATGCCAGACCTGGCAAAGAACCCGCGCCAACTGAACCCGCTGCTGCTCCCCACCTGAAAGTTCCTGATAGAAGCGTGCGGAAAAGCCTTGCAGATCAACACGCGCCAAAGCTTCCTCGACGATATCGTCCATTTGGCTGCGTGACGCACCCGTGCGTCCTGCCGTCAGCCCGAGGCGCACGACCTCGCGAATGGTGAAGGGAAATGACAGACTTGAACTTTGCAGCAGGACAGCCCGCATGGCAGCCATTTCCCAGGGCTTCAAGTCGCCGATCTCCCGGCCATGCACCCGGATTGAACCGCCATAGGGCAGATCTCCGGAAATGGCTTTGAGCAAAGTGGTCTTGCCGCTGCCATTGGGGCCTATGATTGCAGTGATCGTACCAGGCATCGCATTGAATGCGATGTCTGACAGGATGGGCTTTTTGCCGATCTGCACCGAACCGTTTTTGACTTCTATCATAGCGCTACAATGGACCTTTCAAAGATCGAGAAAACCGCGACGGCTAAGCAGGATCCACAGGAAAAAGGGTGCGCCGACGAGTGCCGTAATGATACCGATAGGCAGTTCGGCCGGCGCGACAATGGTGCGGGCAATCGCGTCTGCGACGAGCAGCAGGCTGGCGCCCAGCAAAGCCGATGCAGGCAGCAGATAGCGATGATCCGGTCCGATCAGCAGGCGCAACAGGTGCGGTACGACGATACCTACAAATCCAATCCCGCCACTGACGGCAACACTGGCACCGGTCGCGGCGGCCACAACCAGTATCGCGCAGGCCTTCAAACCCTGGACAGGAATGCCGATGTGTCGGGCGGTTGCTTCGCCCAGCGTCATGGCGTTCAGTCCGCCGGCCAGAAACGGCACAGTCAGCAGCACCACAATGATGATCGGTGCGGCTGCCAGAATCTTGACCCATGTGGCCCCCGCAAGCGATCCCATGTTCCAGAAGGTCAGGTCTCGCAATTGCTGGTCATCGGCCATGAAAATCAGAATACCTGTCAGCGCCAGGGCAAGCGCGCCCAACGCGATACCCGCAAGCAGCATGGTGGCGACGGAGGTTTTGCCATTCTGTGTCGATACTCTGTAAAGCAGCAGGGTTGTGATCAGGGCGCCGGCAAAGGCCGTCAACGGCAGGGCAAAGACACCCAGGAAAGCGGCAATGGGCGCAAGCGTTGAAGACCCCAATACTATCATCGTCACCGCCCCGAGCGCTGCTCCCGATGATACCCCGACAATACCGGGATCGGCCAAGGGATTGCGGAACAGGCCCTGCATAGTCGCTCCGCATACCGCAAGGCTGGCCCCGACCAATATGCCAAGCACCATACGGGGTAGCCGGATGTCATGGATGATGATGGAATCGCGGATGCTCAGTTCGATCTGGCCACCGGTCAGCGGCGCTATCCAGGACTGGATAACCGCCAGCAGGGAAGCGTCGGAGGCCCCTGTTGCCAGGCTGAGAAAAGACGTCACGGCCAGCAGACCGGCAAGCCCGACAAGCGTCAGGCGTGCCTTCACCGACCGGTCACCCCTGGTGTCGTTCCGATTTGCAGGCAAATGTGAGGCCGTGGACAGGGTTTGCAACATCGTTCAGTGTGCCTTGCCGGAAATTGCGTTGGAAAGCTCGCGGACAGCCTCGGCGGTTCGGGGCCCGAATCCGAGCAGATAAAGGCTGTTCATCCGCACCACTTTCCCGGCCTTCGCCGCCGGTGTTGATCCCAGTGCGGCATGTGTCAGGACCGAATCATCATCCGTGGAATGATTGCTGTTGCGATCAATCAACAAGATCACGTCCGGGGCCGCGTTTATGACAGCCTCGTCAGAAATCTGCTTGTAGCCAGCGACCCCGGAGAGGGCATTTTCGCCGCCCGCCATTTCAATAATGCCTGCAGCGCTTGTCCCTGTGCCGGCAGCCATGACCTTGCCGCCCTGAAGGCTCAGCACGAAAAGAACGCGTCTGGATTGCCTATGCGAGGCGGCATCTTTCTGGACCTCTTCCAGGTCCGCTTCCACCTGCTGTGCCAGCTGTTCAGCCTTTTCCTCCACCCCCAGGGCTTTGCCGACAATGCGGATTTTTTCCACAATACCCGCGCGGTTATAGTTTTCCGGTACGGTGATGATTGTCAGGCCGGACTTTTGCAAAACGTCGAGCGCTTCCGGTGGACCGGCGCCCTCCAAGGTGAGCATCATTTTCGGATTGACCGACAGGACGCCTTCCGGCGACAGGGCTCTAATATAGCCGACATCCGGCAAATTGAGGGCTTCGGGCGGAAACAGGCTGGTGGTGTCCCGGGCAATCAACTGGTCTTCCTCACCCAGCGCGTAAACAATCTCGGTGATGGAGCCGCCTATGGCGACAATGCCGCCATCAGCAGCAACTGCCCCGGCAGTAAAGGAAAAGCCAAATAGTATTGCGGCAACAGCTGTTGCCCGTACGAGGGTATTTACTCCGCGAGCAAGCGTTTGCGTGATCATGATCGTCTCCAGTGCATATCGATAGCTATGAAATTCAGTTGCCTGCTCAGGCCGTTGCGGGCTGCCGCACCTTTGGCAGGCTTTCCATCACAAGGCGCCAGTCATCACGCTCAACCTCGCCCTCGTGGCGTTTGCCGAAAAACTGGATGATCAGTTGATGATTCCTGTCGTAGGCTTCCATCGAGGTGACATGACCATCCTTGGTCGGTTTGCGAACCGCCCATAGCTCATGGATGTGATCAAGCCGCAGGTGCATGTGAAATTTCGGATCAAGTATATTGATCCAGGGCCCCATGGGCTTGATGTCGTGGATTGGTCCCGAATGAATCTGAACACAGCCCGGGCTGCTGATAAAACACATGATGGGGATTTCTTCGCTGACCGCCAGATTCAGCATGGCAACGAGGCTGTCGGTTTCAATGCGCCAGGCAAATGCATCGTCGATGGTGGTGACAGCCTGGTGTCTTGTCAGGCCGAATTTACGCAGGATACCCATGAACTGGTGAACATCGGTCATCGCGGCCCATCGTTCGCGCAGATCAGCTTTTTCAGCTGCGCTGAGCACAGGCGCGGCAATCACTTCGGTCTCGGGTGGAACAATCGTTATGCTTTGGGATTGATCCTCACTTTTGAGACTGGCAACCAATCGATCAAATGCATCAATATCAGAAGCCGGTCGCAAGTGAACCTTGTGGACTGCAACGCCTGCCTCGTTAAAGAACTGCAGGCTGCGTTTGATGCTTTCGCCATCCGGTTTTTCGACGCAAAACCCATGTACCCAGGCCTTGTGAAAAATGCGCAGGTCAATGTCTTCACCCAGGACAATGGCACCACGTTCGCTGGTGCGGACTTTGTCATAGACGCCGATTTTTTCATGAACGGCACTCTCATTGCGGGTCAGTGCCATGACCTCTCCCAGGGCTTCAAGACTGCTGAGGATTTCGTTGACCCGCGGCTCTATCCTGGTCGTCGTGATGCCGCACCAGGCGGCCACAAATTGTCCTTCTGAAATCCCCAATTGAGAGGCAATTTCGCGCTCACGCATCTTCGGATTGTCGATCCGCGCCTGCCGTATTGCCTCGGGAGAGGGGCCCATTGTCGGCATGGATGGCTGTTCTGCTAATTCTGCGATGCTGTTCATGAAGATACCTATTTGTTCAAAACGAGTTTGCCCTGACGGGTGATTTTAAGCCTGTAGAATAGACCCTGATGTTCGATGCCCAGTTCTTTTGCACCTTCGAACAGGTCGTCGCTATTCAGCGTTCGTATTCTGGGTTCCTGTACGCCACCCGAATCGTCCGCCTGGGAACCGCCCGCCTGCGAATGATTGTGTTCGAGTGATGTTTTTTCAGTGCTGCTCATCTGTCCTTGCACGCGAAAATGACCTTTCGAATTCGTTTTCCTGGGTTTCTCATTGCTTGTTTGGAAGCGTGGAAAAACGCTTCAATTAACTTGACATAAACAATCATGTTAATTAGTGAGTGCAATACCGGAGACAAATTGTCAAGTTTTGAAAATTGACTATTCTTGAAAAATCTCCGCCTCAGTTCAATTTAGCCAGCACGCGATTCCGCCAGCCAGCTCAGCCGATAATTATGGAGAAAGATCAAATGAGTTTGGTTGGTCACAGGGCCGCGCTGATGTTGGGACGCGCCGCATTTATCCTGTCCACAGGCATAGCGGTCGTTATGGCGCAGGACGCGGCAAACACGCCAAATGAAGATGCCATCAAGGCAAGCGAAGAAACCGCCAGTAATGGCGAAAAGAAAGGCCGGGTCACGGCCCTTGATCGTCTTGTCGTCGGTGCGGGCGTTGAAAAGGTGGCCATCGATACGCCGCAGGCCGTTTCGGTCGTTGATCAGGCCGATATCGACAATCTCCAGGCAACGGAAATCACCGATATTGTAGACAATGTTGCCGGGGTTAACGCCACCGGCGGGGCAGGGGCTTTGGGCCAGGGCTTTAACATGCGCGGTATCGGCGGCTCTGAAAGTTCGGCGGAAAAGGGCCGGATCATCCTGAACGTCGATGGGGTCAATAAATATTTCGAGCAATACCGGATGGGTGGGCTTTTTACGGATCCTGAACTCTACAAACAGGTGGAAATTCTGCGCGGGCCTGCGTCGTCGACGCTTTACGGTGCCGGGGCACTTGGCGGCGTCGTCAATTTCACCACCAAGGATGCATCTGATTTTCTGACGGGCGATCTGAACACGGTGGTGCGTTTGAAGGGTGGCTATGAGACCAATGGTGAAAACATGCTCGGTGCGGCGATTCTCGCCCACAGGTTCAATGAAAATGCTGAATTTCTGCTGTCGGGAAACTATCGCAGAGCCGGCAATTACACCACCGGCGACGGCAGCGAAATGGTCGGCATGGAGATGGATTCACCCAATGGTCTGGCCAAGGGTACCTTCCATTTCGGTGAAAATCTGGAGCAGGAACTGCGGGTCTCCTATCAGCAGTATACAGCCACGGAAAATGATCAGGAATACAACAAGATCAATGGGGGATCCCAGGTCTTCGGCCCCATCGACAAGCGCGTTGTGACCGACAAGACAGCCATCATCGCCTATCAGAACGAGGCGGCTGACAATCCCTTTCTGGATCTCAATATTCAAGCGTCCTATTCGGATACATTCAATGATCAGACATTGGATGGTGGTGGTTCTGCCTACAACAATTCCGACTACGGTTATGAAACCTATCAGGTCAATGTCGACAATACGTTTGATCATATTGGCGATAAGTTTGAAAACTATCTGACCATCGGCAATCAGACGGCCTATCTGATACGCACACGCGACGGCTCGGATTCGTCGACGCATCCGGAAGGCAACGAATTTCAATCCGGGTTTTTTGTTCAGAACGAATTTATCTGGGATGAGCGCCTGACCATCATCACCGGGACACGGCTGGACTATCAGCTGTTGAATGCCGATGAAAATTCGACCCAGCCTGCAGGCACACCGAATGTGGATGATTGGGCTTTCTCGCCGAAAATTGCCGCCCTGTACAAGGTGACGGACGACTTTTCCGTCTTTGGTTCCATCGCTCATACGGAACGGATGCCGGGTCTTGATGAAATCTATGACAGCGTTTCAGGCCCGGTCAATTACATGGGGCTGGAAAAGGAAAAATCCAACAATTTCGAGATTGGCTTTGCTCTGTCCGGCTATGATCTCCTCGCCGATGGTGACGGTGTTCAGCTCAAGACAACGGCCTACTACAATGACATCACAAACCTGATCGAGGACGGAGGACGCATCGCAAGTCCGCGTTTCACCAACACCGGTCATGCTGTCATTTACGGTGCAGAAGTCGAACTGTCCTACGATTCGGACGCTTTCTACGCCAATGCCGGATATGCCTTTGCCCGCGGCGAAAACAAGTCGGATGGCGGTGCTCTCAATACGGTCGCACCGGACGAATTCTTCTTCACGCTGGGCAAACGCCTGCCTGAGCAGGGGATCAATTTTGGCTGGACCAGCCGTATTGTCGCCGCCCAGAACGACACTGTTACCAGGCCGACAACGGCTGCCTTCGACACCCATTCAGCCTATTTCAACTGGGCACCGGTCGAAGGTCCACTGGTTGGTTGGGAGACGCAGTTCCGCGTCGATAACATATTCGACGAACAGTACGACGAATATCTCGAAGGCTACCCCAGCAGCGGGCGTTCCTTCAAATTCACGCTTGTCAAACAGTTTGGATGGTCATGATAAAAAGCAAACGACATTTTCCCGCATGCCTTGGATTGGCAGTCCTGACATTCTGTGGAGCGGCGTCACCCGCCGCTTCACAGGAGCCCACAGCCAAAGGGCAGCTGTCACTCGAACTCAACAATCTTGCAGCCACGGATGCGGGCTGTCTGGCAACCTTCATGGTCAAGAACGGTTTTGAAAAACCTCTGGAGAAAGTGGCTTTCGAAATTGTTTTGTTCGGTAAAACCGGACGGGTTGACCGTATGCTGATCCTCGATTTCAGCCCCTTGACGGTGGGCAAGACCCGGGTCCGTCAATTTGAACTGGATGGTGCGTCCTGTCCCGACATATCGCGTGTCCTCGTCAATGACACGGCCAGTTGCGAGGCAGAGGGCCAGCCAAGCCGCGCATGCTTGCAAGAGCTGAAAACATCAACCCCCCTGTCTGTTGAGTTCGGTACCTGATCATTGCTTCGCCAGAGGCCCATCGAAAGTACCGCAAACACTCCGCATGAATGAAACTGGATCCTGATTGATGTTTGATAATCTGTTTTTGACAACAGCCTCGCTGGTAAAGCTGGGCGGTCCCGTCGTAGCAATCCTGATTGTGCTGTCCGTCCTGGCTCTTGCGATCATCCTGATGAAACTCTTTCAGTTTGCAGTTCAGAAAGTCGGACGGCGCAATCAGGTGCAACAGGGCTGGATGCTCTGGTCGCATGGCGATACGCCCGCCGCTCTTGCCGTCCTTGATCGCGATCGTTCTGCCGTGGCATCCGTATTGCGTGTCGCCATTCGTCTGGGCGCGCAGGCCGGCGTGCCAAGACACGTCGTCGAAGAAGAAGTCGGGCGTGTTGCTGTCACCCGTATCTATGGTTTGCAAAGGGGGCTGCGTGCGCTGGATGCGATTGCACAGATTGCCCCTTTGCTGGGGCTTTTCGGAACCGTCATTGGCATGATTGAAGCGTTTCAGACGCTGCAGCAGGCGGGCAATTCCGTTGACCCGTCTATCCTTGCGGGGGGCATCTGGGTGGCCCTGCTGACGACGGCCACAGGACTGGCTGTCGCCATGCCGGTCTCGCTGGTTCTGACCTGGTTTGAAAGTCGCATTGAAAATGAGCGGATCGCCATTGAAACCATGACGACCAAATTGATGTCCCAGCAGAGCATTCTGGCGGCGAAAGCCTCCGAGAATGGCGAAAAGCAGGTGGTTCAACTCGGGGAACGGATTGGCCATGCCGCTTATTGACCAGCCCATGGTGAGGCGCCGCAGGTTGTCTTTGACGTCGCTGATCGACGTCATTTTTCTTCTTCTGCTGTTCTTCATGCTGTCATCGACTTTTACCCGATTTGCCGAGGTTGACATTGTCGCCGGACGCGGTGGTCAATCGATGACCGCCGACAATCTGCCGGACGTTTTTATCCGCCTGGGAAAGGACGGTGACTGGAAGGTCAACGGCGCGGCCTTGAGCGATGTGGACGCCATGCAGGAAATAGCCCGACTGCAGGAAGCCGGCGCCAAGACAGCCGTTCTGCTGGTTCGCGATGAAGTGACCTCACAGGCTTTGATTGACGCTCTTGAGAATCTGGCAAAAAATACCGAACTGGCCATATCGGTGGCGGGCTGAACCATGAAAAAATTGCCACGCCCAGCCGTAAAGCCACCAAGGGAAAATACCATTGCGCTGATCAACATCGTATTTCTGATGTTGATCTTTTTCCTGATCGCCGGAACGATCGCACCGCCTCTGGACAATGACGTCGAACTGATCAAATCCAGCGATGCAGATCCCGCCGAGCCGCCCCATGCCCTGTTCATCACCGAGGAGGGTGGCTTGAGATTTCAGGGCAAGTCGGTGACGCCACAATCCTACATTGCACTGGCGCGTGAACAGGGTATCGGCACAGACAGTGATAATGGAGACCCCGATGCGGCACAGGAGGTCGGCCTGTCGGTGAAGATCGCTGCGGATGGAAAGCTGCCGGCAACCGGATTGATCGCTGTCATTGACCGGTTGAAAAATGCCGGTGCGGGCAAGATCACCATTATTACTGAAAGGAAAACGCCATGAGCTTGCGCTGGTGGCATCTGGCCATTGCAACGATGGCGTCTCTGGCAATCCATGGCGCTGCCGACTTCGCGCTGCGTGATGCAAAGGACCCCATCCAGGAGGAGGGCAGCGCGCAAGCACAGATCAGCCTGCTCGGAAATGCCAGCCAGGATATGGTCATTGCCGGGCAAACGCCCCAGACGATCGTTGCAAGCGCAGCTGCTGCAGTGCAGCCCGTGCAGGCATCCGTGCACAAGCCGACTGAGACACCAAAGGATCTTGCCAAGGCCAGCGTCCAGGCAATGGCAGTGCAGATCCCGCTTGCCGAGACTGCAAAGCCAATCATCGCTGCGGCAAAGGTCGATAGCCCCAAGGGCAGCGCTGCGACGGTGCAACCGGCAGTTCCCTTGCAGCCGTCACCCATGCAAAACCCCACGGCTGCAGACCCGGTGGAATCTACCAGTCCCCGCGAACAATCCGTCTCGGAAGCAAAGGCCGTCAGTCCGCAAACAGCAAAGCCTTTGACCAGCAAGCCACAGGACGTCGTAAAGGCACCGGAATCAAAGGCGGTGGAAACCTTGAAGCCAACTGCGGTGAAGCCGGTCGAGAGCCCGAAATTGGTCAAAGCAAAAGAGCCGGAACCACTCAAGGCGCAAGAAAAGGTTACGAAGGTCAAGCCGCAGGAGAAAAAGAAGAAGGTCGTCAAGCCTGCAAAAAAAGCGGACCAAAAAGGCAACAAGGGAAACAATAAAAAGAGTGGCAAGGCCGGTCAGGCAGATGGAGGCAAAACAGGCACGGCGCGATCTGCCGGGACAAATGCAAAGGGCGGTAAACAGGGCTCGGCCGGCAATGCCAAGGTGTCAAATTATCCCGGAATCGTCAGGCGTAAATTGCGGCGTGCGCTGCGTTATCCAAAGAAGGCGCGTTCAAGGAAAATCCGCGGAACAACCGTGGTTCGTTTCAGTGTGACCAGATCCGGTGGCATCACCAATTTGCGCGTGGCGCGCGGTTCAGGCTCAAAGGTTCTCGATGACGCAGCGCTTGCAACGGTGCGTCGGGCCGCGCCGTTTCCCAGGATACCATCGGAAGCCAGACGCAAGAGTTGGGTCTTTACGGTGCCTCTCGAATTTACGCCTGGTCGTCGGTGACGCGAGCCACGCATGTTTATTGGGAGGAACTTCAGAATGTCGATTGAGCAGCGATATGCGAAAAACCAGGATCAGGGGCGCACAGGACAAGAGCGGTTTCACGTCGAACTTCCGAGCAGCCTGAACGCAACGGCGCTTGCGCGGTCAGGCATCAAGACGAAAAAACAGTCGCTGGATGGAAAAAACCTGCTTTGCATCACCAATGGAACGATGCCAGCTCACCTCGAGGAGGTGGCATCGCTCTTCGGCGCAGGCATTATCCTGGCCGATGCCGAACACTGCCTTCGCGCGAACGCAGCGGATCTCATTCTTCCGCATGCGGATTGTGTGCTGTGTCCGCTCAGTTGCATTGATCCTGTCACCAGAACCAGCCTGCGCAGACATTGCCGATTGACCGGCAAATCGTTCATGCCCCTGCGCAACACCAGCAGAACCTGTCTGCGCCATGCCGTGATGCGTTACGCGGATCAGCTGCAGGGCGTCAGCAAATAACAGCACAGCTGGCCGTTTTTCATCGCTCCATTATTGCGCCTTGTGCCCGGCCAGAATCATCTCCGCTGCCTTTTCGGCAATCATGACGACCGGTGAAGCGGTATTGCCGGAAACAATTTTTGGCATGATCGACGCATCGATAACGCGCAGCCCGTCAAGGCCGTGGACCTGCAATCTGTCGTTGACGACTGCACGGTCATCCTGCCCCATCTTGCAGGTGCCGATGGGATGGAAAATGGTCGTCCCAATGTCGCCGATTGCGTGGAGAAGATCCTTCTCGCTGGTGACGGCCGGACCCGGCAAAAGCTCCTTGGGGCTGTATTGTTTCAGCGCTTCGGCCCGCATGATCTTGCGCACCTGACCAATGGAATTCAGCGCGACGATCCTGTCGCTTTCTGCTGCCAGGTAATTCAACCGGATGTCGGGCTGCACATCGCAATCAGTTGAGGCGGTATGGGTGCTTCCAACGCTTTCAGGGCGCAGGTTGCACACGGAAACGGTAATCGCCGGATAGGGATGCAGCGGGTCACCCAGCTTGTCCGTGCTCAAGGGCTGCACATGATATTCAAGGTCCGGTGTGTCGCGGGAGTCGTCGCTGCGCGAAAACATGCCCAACTGGCTGGGGGCCATCGACAGCGGGCCTGATCGGCGCAGCGCATATTCCAGCCCCATGGCAAGCTTGCCAAGCACGCTGTTTGCTTTGTGGTTCAAGGTCAGGGCATTGGACACGCCGTAGACTGTTCTGAGTTGCAGATGATCCTGCAGGTTTTCACCAACACCGGCCAGCGCATGGACAACCGGAAGGCCCAGGGAGGACAATATATCCGCACGCCCGATGCCGGAAAGTTCCAGTATTTTCGGTGAATTGATCGCCCCTGCCGTCAGCAGCACTTCACGCTGCGCCCGCACCTCGTGGATCTTGCCATCCTTGCGAAAGGAAACGCCTTCGGCGCGCTTGCCGTTCAGCAAAATGTGGTCCGTATGCGCTTCGGTGATCACCCGCAGGTTGGCCCGGTTGCGGACAGGCTTGAGAAAAGCCTTGGCCGCGTTCCAGCGGACGCCCCTGTTCTGATTCACCTCGAAAAAGCCGGATCCTTCATTCGTCCCGCTGTTGAAATCATCCGTTGGATGAATGCCGAACTCTTGAGCAGCTCTTTGAAAGGCGAGCAGAATATCCCAATTCACGCGCTGCTTGCTGACTTTCCATTCACCGCCGCTGCCATGCTGATCGCTGGCTCCCAGATAATGGTCTTCTGTCTTGCGGAAATAGGGCAGAACATCATCCCAACCCCATCCCTTGTTTCCCATCTGGCGCCAGCCATCATAATCGGCTGCCTGACCGCGCATGTAGATCATGCCATTGATGGATGTGCAGCCACCCAGAACCTTGCCGCGCGGATAAAGCAGGGTACGACCGTTCAGCCCCGGTTCCGGAGCCGTTTTCATCATCCAGTCGGTGCGCGGATTGCCGATGCAGTAGAGATAGCCGACGGGAATATGGATCCAATGGTAATTGTCATGCTTGCCGGCTTCCAGCAACAAAACGCGCGTTTGCGGATCAGCTGACAACCGGTTGGCAAGGACGCAACCTGCCGGACCTGCACCGACAATGATGTAGTCGTAGTCGCCTTCAATTGTCGCTGAGCTTGCCATTGCCTGTTCCCTGCTTCTTGCCAAACGTGTCATCCTATGATCACAGGCTTTATGACACGTTTTAATGTCCGTTCGTATTGAAGGATAATCGTGTTTTACCCAAGCTCATTTGTTACGGTAGTGCCATCATTAGCCAGAAGACCGGCTCTGCTCATACGGTTCCACAGCGGTAACAGGACCTCCGACAGATCAGAATAAATCTTGTAGCGCTCGGCGTAGTGTCCGGACAATGACAAATTGGGTACATAGTGGCGATCGGATTGTGTCATGGCGCCGACCGCCGCCTCATAATCAGCGTATTGGCCAATGCCAACCGCCGCAGCGATAGCAACACCCAGCGCACCGGTTTCACTGGCTTTTGCAACCGTTACCGGAATCTCCAATATATCGGAAAACATCTGCGGCCAGACCTGGCTTCTGGATCCGCCACCCGCAAGAGTCGCTGTGTCAAAGTGTATTCCTGCTGCAGCAAGCTGGTCGCAGTGGCGTTTGTGCTCGAACACAACACCTTCAAAAACCGCCCGTAACATATGGGCTTCCTTGTGCCACCCGGCCATTCCGAAATAGCCGGCCCGCATCTGGGCACCTTTGGCCGCACCATATAGGAAGGGAAGATAGACCGGGTCGTCAATGGACGGGGAAATGGAGGAAACAAGCTGATTGCAATAGGCAAAAGGATCCGCATCAAATCCCGCCCGTTCGACAAATTCGCGTGCATACCATTCAAGGTTTGCTGCGGATGTGGCGCTGGATTCGATGCTCACGAAGCGCTCTTTTCCGAAGGAGGAAACGTGAAATATCTTTTCGCTGACCAGAGGTTTGGCGGAGATGACCTGGTTGACACTCCAGGTGCCGGCAATGATAGACGCCTGGGCATTCTGCACAACACCGGAACCAAGGGCGCAAGCGACAACATCAAAAAGGCCAGCGACGACTGGAGTGCCTTGCGTGAGCCCGGTTGTTTCGGCAACCTCGGCCGTTACGCCGCCGATGACCTGGGTCGGGTCCAGCAGTTCCGGCAACAAGGGCCGTATTTCCGGCAAGCCATACAGGGCGTTGAGATCATCGTCATAGCAGCAATCGGGCAACCGAAGCAGTCCGCAGCCGCTCATGTCGGAAATATCCGTTGTCCGTCGTCCCGTCAGTTTGTAGGCAATATAATCCTTGCACAGCATCACAGTGCCAATCTGGCGATAAATCTCCGGCGTGTTTCTTTTTACCCAGGCCAGAAGTGTTGCGGTTTGCGATGGCCACGGTTTTTGCAGACACAACCTATGCAGCGCCTGGGCATTGCCGGATGCGCCAAGCTTCTCAGCGAGTGCGGCACCGCGCGTATCCAGAGACTGGATACCCAGAAGCGGTTCGTCGGCCTTGTCGAGCAGGTAGAGACCGTTGCCGTGACCGCAGCATCCGATGCCGATAATCTGATGGGAATTGATCGATGCTTTTTCGATGCAATCCCGGATGACGGTCGATGTATTGCGCCACAACTCGGCCAGGTCGCGCTCCACTTGACCGGGTTGTGGCGTGCTGGTCTGGCCATCCAGGGCACTGGCCGCGACCTGCCTGCCATTCAGGTCAAACAGGACTGCCTTGATGACAGTATTGCCGGCATCCAGACCCAGCAGATATGTTGTGCGTTCAGCCACTTTGATACAGGTCCCATGCTTCTTCCGCACCGACACCATCATGAATCATGGCCATCAGAGAGCGAACAACACGGCCAGGCTGTGCGTGTTGGTAGACATTGCGGCCATAGACGAGACCTTGAGCCCCCTGTGCCAGCAGGGCAGCGGATTTCGTCAACACCGTTTTCAAATCGTCCTTTCCGCCGCCGCGCACCAGCACCGGGCAGCGTGCCGCTTCGATCACACGATGAAAATCAGCCGGGTCGGTCGTCGGATCCGCCTTGATGATATCAGCCCCCATCTCGGCGGCGAGACGTACCAGCGTTACAATTTTTGATGTATCGCCATCCACTTGGTAACCGCCCCGCACACCATTGGGCAGCATGACCAGAGGTTCGATCATCAGCGGCATGCCATAATGCGAACAGGCTGCGCGTGTGGCCGCGATATTGGCAACACATTGTCTGAAAAGCTCGGGTTCATCCGGCAACATGAAAAGATTGACCACGACACATGCGGCGTCCATTTCCAGAGCGCCGATGATGGGCTCATCGGCATTTTGCAGCTGGGCCCACATCGAACGATGGCGCAAATCATTGTAGGGATTGCCCATATCAATTCTCATGACCAGTGCCGGCTTGTTCCTTTCCGGTCGGGATTGAAGCAGGTCCGAGTTGCCGTAATTCATCTGGATTGCATCCGGACCGGCGGCGACAAGCTGATCAACCACCTTGCCAATATCTTCAAGACCATCCATGAAGCTTGGTTCATTGCAAACGCCGTGGTCGATGGCCACATCCAGGCAACCATTGTTGCTGAACAACCGGTTGAGCCGGGCCTTTTGAGTCACTCGCATTATTGTCTCCTGTTCCTTGCGTCCAGCATGGCTGCTGAAACGCGATGGTGTTCTTCGAGGTAGGTTATGAAATTGGCCTTTTGAGAAGCTATGACCCCGTCGTCCCAGCCAAGTTCAAGCGCCATGATGGCAATGACCGTTTCGATGGCGGTCGTCGAAATGCCCCCGGTGATGCCAATCGAGGTGCGGCGCAACAGAATGTCGGCAGGGGATTGGGCATATTCCGTGCGCACCAGATAGCGGATCTCCGCCTCACTGTAGGGACTGCCCAGGGCAATTTGTCGATCGTCAACCGATTGCGCGCAATACTCCAGGATTGTCCTTGCTGTCGTGCCGTAGTGGGACACTGCGTGCCAGGCACGCTTGGTGTCGATTCCAAAATTCTCGCACAGCATAGCCACAAGTTTTTCCTGTCCGTCCTGGTTTGCCGGGAAATCTTTTCCGCCACCTATGGGCATTGTGCTTGTTGCAACCGTTCGGCTTTGCTTCAATTCGGCAAGAACCAGGTCACAGGTCTGTTCGCCGAACGCGCGGAATGTTGTCCATTTACCACCCACCATGCAGAAGACCGGAGGCCTGCCAGCTATGCGATGGGTGAAATGATCTCTTGAGATGCGACCGGTGAAACCAGCATCGCTTTGGGGCAGGGGTCGGATGCCACTATATGTATAGACAATCTGATCCGGTGTGACCTTGATATCCGGAAACACCTCGGCGAGCGATGTGAGGATATACTCTATTTCTTCATTTTCGCAGCGAACAGGACCGGCACTGTCGACACGAAGATCAGTCGAACCAAGCAGCACGTTTCCGAGATATGGAAACATGATGCACACGCGTCTATCAGAGTTTTCGAAATAGATCATGTGCCCGTCAAGCGCCTCCGACAATTGCCGGTTGGCGACAATCAGGTGTGATCCCTTGGTTCCTTCGACAAATCGTTTGGGTTTGGAGCCTTGCTGCAGCAAATCCCGGTTTGTCGCGTCCAGCCAGGCCCCGGTTGCATTGACGATCGTCTTGGCCATGATGGGATAGGTCTTGCCAGTCAACAGATCCTCAACGGTGAAACTGTCACCGTCGCGGGTAACATGTGCATAATTGAAAGCGGTTGCGTCAAGTTGTTCGCAGTCCTTCAGTATCTCGATACCCAAGCGTTCGGGATGTGAAATCCAGGCATCATGGTAAGTGGCGGAAAATCGCAAGGCCGGGTTGAGTCTCGGCCACCGGGCAAGTGTTTCCTTCCTGTTGAGAAAAACGTGTTTTGGCAACAGGCGTCTGTTGCGGGTGAAAATGTCATAGAGCATCAAGCCGGCCTTGACGACAAGGACCCCACGGCTGGAGGGTCGACCACGTTTTGTCACAAATCCCATCAGACCATTCATGATGCCCGAAAAAATGGATTTGATGGGGACTGTGGTGGGAAGCGGCATGACCAGATGGGGGGCGTTCGTCAAGAGTGCATCTCTTTCATGCAGGCTTTCTCGAACCAGATGGAATTCGCCATTCTCCAGGTAACGCAGGCCGCCATGGATCATTCGCGATGGGGCAGAAGAGCAGCCGCTGCAAAAGTCGTTGCGCTCCACAAGCAACACCTTCAAACCTTGCAACGCAAGTTCGCGATAGGTGCTTATCCCATTAATGCCGCCGCCTATCACCAATGCATCGAAGGGCGGTGCGGTCGGGAGCCTGTCAAATTTTTTCTGCCGCGATTTTGGCATGGGGTCACTACAGGCCGAAGTGAAATCTTCGGCGCCTTTTCTTTTCATGTTCGAAATTGAATTACCCTGCCATGCCGGTCAAATGCCGGGGAATCGCCAGGTCAATGGTCTCGATTTCGTCCCTTTGAAGCGTCAGCCGTCCGGCTTTCGCATTTTCCGCAGCCTGCTGTGGATTGCGGGCACCACACAGCGAAAACGTAATTCCGGGCTGTTGCAGGGTCCAGGCAATGACCACCTGCGCGAGGGTCGCCTCATGAGCGTCTGCAATCGGCTGAATTTCAACCATCAGACGCGCAACCTTTTCCCGGTTTTCCAAGGAAAATCGTGGGTTCGTATTGCGCTGGTCGTCGTCTGCGAAGGCACGCTCCGGTCCGATTTTACCCGAAAGCAGTCCGAGTGCCAGGGAGGAATAGCTCAAAGTCGATATGCCGTGTTCTGCACAATAGGGCAGCAAAGTGGTTTCAATCTCGCGATGAACCATACTGTATTCTTCCTGGATGGATTCGAGTTGACCTGCCGAAACGTAGGCCTTCAGGTCATCACCGCTGACATTGCTTGCGCCTATTGCACGAATCTTGCCTTGCTGTTTTAGCAGTTCCAGCGTCTCCATCGTTTCCGCGATCGGCGTGGTGGGGTCCTGCCAATGCGTGATATAAAGGTCGATATAATCGGTTTTCAGACGTTTCAGACTTTGTTCAACTTCGTGCAGGATAGACTGCTTGCCCAGGTAGCGGTGAACCGGCTTGTCTTGTTGATCAAAGAAGTAATTTCCTTCTTGGGTATGCCAGACCAGTCCGCATTTTGTAGCAAGGACAACCTTTTCACGGCGGCCCTTCAATGCGTTGCCCACAATCTCTTCTGCGCGCCCCATCCCGTAGGCCGGTGCCGTATCAATGAGCGAGATTCCTTCGTCTATCGCGGTTTGAATAGCTTGCACGGACTGTGCTTCGTCTGTCCCCCCCCACATCCATCCACCAATTGCCCAGGTTCCAAGGCCCACAGCCGAGCAATGCAGGTCTGAATGCCCTATCTGTCTGTTGATCATCGTTCCGTTCATCCTACGCATCCTCTTCCAGAGACGCCACGACGCCTTTTGCTGTTGTTTCGTCGATAACGAGCGCATTGAGGTAATTGCCACGCAGCGCCGCGTGAATGGGGGCTATTTTGCTTTTCCCCGATGCGACACCCATGGTCAGTGGAATACGCGCGAGTTCATTCGGTTTCAGAGCAACGAGCCGGCTGTTCAATTCGTAGTCACACACCTTGCCATCGGCATCCATCAGGTGCGCCAGCAACTCTCCTGCAGCGCCGACGCGTCTGATTTCTTCTTGATCGCCTTTGGGCATCGGGTGCAGGTCATAGTAACTGGAATCCGCCGACAGGATTGAGCCCACACCGACAATGGCGATTGTTGCTTTGCGAGCCCGGTCGAAAATCTCGTTGACTGAGCGCATGGCCATCAACATGTCTTTTTGCTCGACGCTCTCGGCAAAAAGCGGCGCGTGAATCTGGTAGGGTGTGCCGCCCAGCTTCTCCGCCAGCTGCGTCGCAACATGATTGACATCCGTATAATGCTTGCCCTGGACGCAGCCAGTCGCCGGCACCACTTCGACATCATAGGTACGATCAGGATTCAGTCCTTCTACAACGGCGCTGACGCCTTTCCCCCCGGTGATGCAAATGGTATCGCCGTCCTTGAGGTTTTCCAGGAGCAGGTTTGCCGCCGAAGCGCCGACATGCTGCAGGACAATCTCGGGGCTGTCCGATGCGGTTGGGGAAACGAGTACGTTGCCAATCTGACCGAGATCCCTGATGCTGCGTTCCAGGTCGAACAGACGCTGGAACGGACTGCGGATGGTGATCTCCACCAGCCCCATTTCGCGACCCTGTTTGATCAACCGGTTGACCTTGACAGTGGAGAGGTTTGTCAATGTTGCTATCTCGGACTGCTTGAGCCCTTCCTGATAGTGCATTACCAGCACACTGTGGATCTGTCGCGCCGCTTCGTATCGCTGAAAATCACTGCCGATGGTCATGCCGTTTGCTCCCAGGAAACCATTTTCCACCCTTACGCTTTGTTCTTGTTGAGGTAGTGGTCAAAAGATACGGCTGCCAAAAGGATCGAGCCGCGAATAATATCCTGCCAATAGACCGATACATCCAGAAGTGCGAGTGAGCTTGAAACCACTGACAGCAGTACAGCGCCAAGGATGGCACCCAGAATGGTACCGGAGCCGCCCTTCAGGCTGGCTCCACCTATGACCGCTGCGGCGATGACATTGAGTTCCATTCCAATCCCGAAAGTGGGCTGCGCGGAACCAAAACGCGCCATGTAGATGATGCCGGCGAAACCACTCAGTGTTGAACACAGGACGGTGGAAAGAAAAATGACTTTTTTCGTTCTGATACCGGAATAGGCCGCAGCTTTCTCGTTGCTCCCCGTATAAAATACCTTTCGGAAAACAGTTGAGCGGCGCAGCATGAAATCAAAGGCTATGACAACGACAACGAAAATGACGATGACAAATGGGATCGGGCCAATCGAACCCTGTCCTATGAATTTGAACTCCGGCGGCAGGGTATAGAGCCCTATAGGCCGTCCCTGCGTGATCAGCAAACAGGCACCACGAGCGATCACCATGAAAGCCAGTGAAACGATAAAGTGGTGCAGGCCGATCTTGGTAACGCAAAAGCCCATGGCCATGCCAATACAGGCGCAAGCCGCAATTGCCATGGCCGATGCCACCCATGGGTCCGTGCCGGACAGAAACAACCAGCCGGCCAATACCATTGCAAACGACACGACGGACCCGACTGACAGGTCGATACCGCCGGAAATCAGCAGGATCGTCATGCCGACCACGACAATGCCCTCAACCGCAAAAGCCATGACCATTGCCCGCATGTTCACCCAGGTCAAAAAATACGGTGAGGCAAAACTCATTGCGATAAACAATATGAGAATGATGGCGATCAATCCGGTTTCGCGCATTGATGCAATGCGCATCACGGCGGCCAGAATGCCGGTTTTTGCGATTTTGTTACCGTCTTCGTTCACAGATATCCCGGCATTGCTCATGGCCTTGCATCCTGCATGTCATGACCTTTCATGGGTTCGCTCCCTGTAATCGATGCCAGATGCATGATGTGTTCCTCGGTCAACGTGTCACCACTGACCTCGCCGCTGATCAATCCTTCCCGCACCACCAGAACCCGATCGCAAACGCCGATCAGTTCTGGCAATTCTGATGAGATGATCACAATGCCGACCCCGTTGCGCGCCAGATTGCGCAATATCCCGTGGATTTCAGACTTGGCGCCCACATCGACACCGCGTGTCGGCTCATCGAGAAAAATAACCCGGGGACTGACGGAGAGCATTTTTGCCAGCGCGACTTTCTGCTGGTTGCCTCCACTGAGCGATGATACCGGTTGGTCCAGATGTCCGCGTTTGAGATTCAGCCGGTCTCCCAGATCGCGGGCCTGTTCGCGTTCACGCGAAGCATCGATCAGACCCCAGCGGGTCGCGACCTGTTCGACACACAGGGCCGAAACATTCGAAGCGATGGACAAATCCAGAAAAATACCGTCACCCTTGCGGTCTTCGGAAAGATACACCATGCCAAGGTTGATGCTGTCCTGATAGTTTTTTACCGATACGGGCTTTCCCCGAAGCCACAATTCACCTTCAATATTGCCTTCCAATCCGCAGATGCCTTTGGCGATTTCGCTGCGGCCCGCGCCGATCAGGCCTGCAAACCCGAGGATTTCACCCTTGAATATCTCAAACGAAATATTCCTGAAACGTGACTTCTCGGTGTAATTGCAGACCTTCAACAGGGTTTCGCCGGTTTTTTCATGTTGTTCCTGCTTGGGCGGATAGAGCTTGTCGATAACGCGGCCGACCATATTCTTGACGATGTCATCTGGAGTGATGTCCTGGACTTCACTGGTGATGATGTGTTGGCCATCGCGGAACACGGATACCCGGTCGCAATGGTCAAAAATCTCAACCATCCGGTGGGAAATATAAATGATCGAAATGCCTCTGGCGGCCAATGATTTCATGATGGCGAAGAGAACCTGCGCTTCCTTTTCCGTCAGAGCAGCTGTCGGTTCATCCAGAATCAATATCTGACAGTCCAGCGTGAGCGCCTTTGCTATCTCGACAAGCTGTTGGTTGGAAATGGACAACTCACGCACCAGGATACCCGGATCGATTGGGCTCAACTGGGCAAATACGGTACGCGCACGCTCATACAGATCTTGGTAATTCATCAGCCGGGCGCTGCTCGCATTGGTTTCGGCCATGAAGATGTTCTCGGCTACTGAAATGTCGGGACAAAGTGCAATTTCCTGATGCACAAAGCCAATGCCCAATTTTTGCGCCTGAGCCGGGGATGTAATCTTCACCTCCTGACCGTTCAGGTGAATAGTGCCACTTGTAGGTTGCAGGATGCCGTCGATGATGTTCATCAGAGTTGATTTTCCGGCGCCGTTTTCACCTGCCAGAGCATGAATCTCGCCCTTGCGCAAATTGAAATCAACGGCCTTCAGGGCTTGGATGGCCCCGAAGGACTTGCTGATTTTTGAGATTTGCAAAATGGTTTCTGCTGGCATGATTCTGCCTGTAACCTTTTTAGAGTTCCTGGCCGCCGGATGGGAGCCATAAAGCTGGACCATACCGGCGGGCAGTCGTTCTATGCATCAATAATTTCTAATAATTTCCGGGTTCATCGCCCTTCCATATATTTACCGAGTTCAAAATCGTCGGCATTGTCCTTGGTGATGACGGCAAAGCCGTTGTCGATGAAGGCAATACCCATCGGGTTGAAACCCGTTCGCTTGTAATCATTGAAGGGGTCGATCAATGCCGGATGCGCGGCCATGAACGTGGCTACGAAACCCATATAACCCTGCATCCCCTGGTTCGGGTTCAAAGCCTTGTGGATGTTTCCGGCCTTGATGTGCTCCAGAGTCGCCGGGGTGACATCCGCATGCATGATGATCACATCTGCCTTTGCCTCAAGAACAGCTGCGACCGCTCCTTCGGCTGAACCTGCTTCCGGAATCCAGATGGCGCCCAGATTGGGGTTCGCCTGTATCATTGACGACACGGCTGTATAGGCCTTCGATGAATCCTGGTTTGTTGCCTGCCGGCCGACCAGTTTCATGTCGGGAAAATTCTGTTCCATATAGTCAATGAAGGCCGTGACCCGGAGGTCGTGGTTGCTTTGCCCGGGATTCTCCAGGACCGCGTATTCGCCCTTTTCGTTTAGCAGTCCAGCAATTTCCTCTGCAGCATATTTGGCTTCGGCCAGATTGTCGGAAGTGATATAGGATACGCGGTTTGACTGCGGCGAATCCGCTGCAAAGGTTACCACGGTCGTGCCGGATTCAATGGCTCGGTTGATCGGTTCGATGAATGGATCTGCGTTCATTGGATGCAACAGGATACCTGCAGGCTTCTTTGCAAGGTCCTGTTCAAACGACGCAATCTGTTTGGTGATGTCATAGTCAGGCGTGCCCGAGAAGATTACGTCACATCCCATGGCTTCAGCAGCCTGCTTCATACCTTGATAGACAGGAACCCAGTAGGGGTGTCCCGAGACCATGACATTCATGATGTAGGTTTCGCCGGGTTCGCAGGCAAATTTGCTTTCTGCTGCTTCGGCAGACCCGAGGCCCGCCAATGAAAGGGACAACGTCACAACCGACGATGCCAACAGTGTATTCAAACTCAAAGGATTCATAGTGCCCTCCCTCATTTCCAACGTTGATTTCCTCCAGAAACACCGTGATTGATAATGTCAAATACGGTGTTGAAATAAATTTCAATACAAAATATTTATTTCATTTTGGGAAACTAGTTTAGATACGAGCGGGTTGTCAACCGCTCATTTCTCAATGCCTGAATTGTCAGAGCTTCTCCCAGCACCCGAAACGGTCGGCGTACTTGTGGTAAGGTTTGGAAGGCTGATCGGTGAGAAAATCTATAAAATCAATGTCATGGATCAGATGACTGATCCCATTGGAGCGGATGTGCTCTGGTTGCTACGGGTAACCATACCGGACCGTTGTGAATGGTCTGTTGCAAGCCGTTTTTGCACACGGCATTACCCGGTTCCATGACAATTTCACCAGTGAGCGGGACTGGCTGTCAGCGCGTTTCATGTCCAAGCATTCGATATTCCATTGACGGTGCTGGCAACATCCGGAAAACGGAAATGCGCCGACAATGGACAAAATCTGCACAAGCATTTATGTCCATCACCGACGCAGAGCGGGTTTTTGAAAGGCCCTGTTACAGTGATCCCAGGAACCGTGTCAGCGATTCTTCGGCAAAATCCAGGATGGCTGCATCGGTCAGCATGCCGTCTTCCACCTTGCTATTGGCGCTTGTGACCAGAATTTCCTTGTCGGCAAACGGCCGTGACAGCATGCCACTGAGAATATATTTCAAATGTCCCTGGGCGCGCACGCCGCCGAGCGGGCCGCCTGAGACGCTGACGATGAAGCAGGGCTTGTCCTTGAAGACTGACGCATAGGCCGGGCGTGAGGCCCAATCAATGGCATTTTTCAACACACCGGGAACACTGTAATTATATTCTGGCGTGACGAAGACGACGCCATCTGCAGCCGCAACCTGCGCAATCCATGCCGCAACCTTTGGATCATCCGCGATGTCGGCATTGTAGTGGGGCAGAACGCCCGTATCGGCAGTCACTGTTTCAGCCTTGCCTTCCAGACGGGCGATCAGCGCGCGGGCAGTTGCACGGGATGATGAAGCAGCCCGGAGGCTGCCGGGTACAAAAAGCAGAGATTTCATGAATTGGTCCTGTTTGGTCAGAGACGCGCCAACCACGTGGCGATTGACGGGAAGATGGCAATAATAACCAATGCAACAAGCATGGCAAAGACAAAAGGGATGGCACCCCTGAATATCTCGCCAACTCTCAGATCAGGATCATTCATGGCTGATTTGATCGTATAGACCGATAGTCCGAAGGGCGGCGTCAGCAGACCCATTTCGACGGCAACCACGGTCAGAACCCCGAACCAGATCAGATCAAACCCGGCGGCGCTGGCGATGGGCAGCGAGATAGGCAACAAGATCAGCATGATCGATATGGAATCAATAATGCATCCGAGCGCTATGATGAGAACCAGATAGAGAATCAAAAAACCATAGGGGCCAACCGGTCCGGAGAGGAAAAAATCGGCCAGCTCGCGTGGAACACCTGACAGCGCCAGCATGCGGCTGAAAAACGTGGCCGCCATGATCAGAAACAGCACCGAAACGGTAATCTGACCTGTCTCTACAAGCAGATTCCAGAAAGACTTGCCGGAAAGAGACCGGCGCAGAAGGGCGATGACCAGAGCGCCGAATGCGCCTGCGGCACCCGCTTCCGTCGGATTGAAATATCCGCCATAAAGGCCACCCAGCACCAGCAGCATGAGTGACACGATGGGGACAGATTTGCGCAGCATGGCAAACCCGCCGATATCCACATAGCCGGCATTGTCGTCACTTGTCTCGAAGACAAAATCTTTTCGCGTTTTGGCCAGAATGATGATGGTGGCGCAAAACAGGACGGAAAGAAGCAGACCGGGGCCGACACCGGCCAGAAACATCCTGCCAACCGATTCTTCCGCCAGCACCGCATAGATGATCATCAACAGGGAAGGGGGAATCAGCATGCCAAGAACCGACGATCCGGCGACCACTCCCGTGGCGAATTTCTTGGTGTAACCATGACGGGTCATTTCCGGCACGGCGACCCGGCTGAAGACCGTCGCAGAGGCAATGGATATGCCGGTAATCGAGGCGAACACGGCATTGGCAAAAACCGTGGCAATGCCCAGTCCTGCCGTCACCCTCTTCAACAACCGCTCAAAAACGTCGAATGTATCCTTGCCGACCCCTGACACGGTCACCAGAAGTCCCATCAGAACGAACAGGGGAACAACGGCAAACAGGTATTCACGCAAGGCATCATTGGCCACCGCGCCGATCATCCGTGTCGCGATGACCTCGTTGCGGATCAGCGCCACGCCGGCAAATGATACGGACACCATGGCGACCGCTATGGGCATACCCATGTAAATCAGTACCAACAGCACGCAAATGCTGTACCCGCCAACTTCAATCGGACTCATGTCGTCTCTTTCTTCACGGCGCTCGAACGCAACGCAGACACCGCGCGCAGCAAGAACTCCACCGAAGCAACCGCCAGACCCAGCAGGATCAGGATGCGAAAGGGCCAGGTGGGAATGGTGGCGATGCCGGGCACGCCGATAAATTCTCCCGACGCGAAGTCCTTTTCAAAAATTCTGATGGTGGACCAGGCCATCAACCCGATCATGGCAGCACCGATGGCGTCAAAAAGTGCGGTCAGCATGGCGCCGAGACGCGGATAGCTTTGCCGGAAGACCACCAGGAAGATTTCGGTGCGGGCGAGCCTGTCAGCCCTGATTGTGGTGGCCAGTTGAAGATAGACAATCATGACAACTGTCAGTGCACCCAGTTCCGAAATAAGCGGTAGCGAAGCTCCCATCGAGTTGCGGGCAACGATGTCAACACAAATGAGAAGCATCAAAAGACCGATGAGCACAGTTCCCAGAACCGCAAGGCTGTCGACCAGTCGTTGCCAGATCAGTTCTGCAAAAACGAGCCGATGCCCACGATTGTCGTGAGCATCGGTAGATTTTGGGTCATCAAGCACGCGCCGTCGACCTACTTGTCCCAGTCACGCACTGGCGTATCACCGCCCGCGCGAAGTCCGTTCATGTAATCAGACAGGAACGCCTTGGCGGGAATACCGCGGGCTTCGAGACCTTCAGCCCATTCACCAGCCAGGTTCGGAAGACCGTTGACCCATTTTGCCCGTTCTTCTGCCGGCATGGGTACGATGGTGACCGGTGTGCTTTGATCGGCGCCAAGTTCAACCATCTTGTTGAGCGCAAATTCATGACGCTGAACCAGGTCTTCACCATGGGTCTTCGTATAAAGCTTGCCAGCTTCAATCATGGCGTTTTGAACTTCTTCCGGCAGGGCGTCCCAGCTGTCCCGGTTGATGGCGACAGCACCCGAGAATGCCGCGCCTGCATCAAAGCGGTTGATATAGGGCGCGACTTCGTAAAGCTTGATCGGCAATGCGCCGAGAGCCAGCGTCAGGGCGCCGTCCGATACACCGGTCTGAACGTCCGTGTAGAAGGTGGTCAGGGCGCCATCAACAGCATTTGCGCCCGTGCCACGAAGCCAGTTTCCAAGCACGCCGGGTGCGGACAGTTTCATGCCGTTGATGTCGGCAATGCCCTTCAGCGGCACCTTGGTGTAGATGTCATAAAGGTCAGTCCCGGTCAGGCCGAGGACCTTGAGATTATGGCTTTCCCATTCCTTCAGAAATGCTTCGTTGGTCTCTATCTAGCAACTGCTGCATGACAGCCAGCATCACTGGCGGATTTGAGGTGGCGAATGGCGAGTTTGTGGAAACCTGGCTGAGGGGAAGCTTTGCCGCTTCCAGAAAGGAGAACACCCAGCCGATATCCGTAATGCCTTCTTCGACTGAAGTCAGCGTCGCATTGGCCTTGTATAGCTGGCCGCCAAAAGCCTCATTCCAGTTGATCTTGTAGTTGCCGGATGTCGCCAGAATCTCGTCCGTGCGCACCATGAAGACCGATTTGATCATGCCCACCCATGGCACAACTGTCGGGTGACTGGATGCCACCGTCAGATTGATGGTTTCCTGTGCGGCAACCGATCCCGGTACCGCGATAATCCCTGCAACCAGCAGGCCAAGTAGATTTTTCATTGGTATTCCTCCCTTTATTGATCAGACGAACGTGAATTTTTGCGTTGAATTGTCCAGTCGTACTGTGATGGATCCCTCATTGATCAGCCATGGCCGTACTTTGAAGGAGCGCGCCCCACTTGTATGCATGGGGTCGCGTTCGGCGATTGCGATGGCCGCGGCGCGTGATTCTGCGCGCACAACCACCATGCCCTCACCCTCCCAGCTCTGTTCATCATCCGTCCACAGCGGGCCGGCCGCATACATGATGCCGTCCTGTTCGAGCTGCACCTGGAAAGCCAGATGGTTCTCGATATTGGCAAATACCGGACCAAGTCCATCTGTCGGCGTGGTGAAAATCGCATAGAGCTGCTTCTGCAACATGCCTTTGCTGGCCTCCAGAACCGCCCCTGCCGGGACAGATTTCGGATTCTCCGCCTCACTCATTTTATTCCTCCCCTGCCGGCATTTTTGCCGCCTTGTTTTTTGCAACCTCTTTGCGGATCGCATCCCCGTGTTCATCAAGGACGGGTGGCGGACAAACGTCAAGGTCGGGTTTCCCATTAAAATTGTAGGGCGCTCGAACGGTGGTGAAAGTTCCCATTTGCGAATGTTCGGCGTGAACGGCCAATTGCAGGTGCTTGGCCTGCGGGTCGTCCAGGGCTTCATTGGAATCATAGGCGGGTGAATGCGGCACTTCGAGCGCCAGCAGTTTTGCGCACCATTGATCACGATTCCGGGTGAGGAAAACCGGCGTCATGATGGCAATCAGATCATCTTGATGGGTAATGCGCTCCAGACGTTCGGCAAACCGGTAATCCGCATTGAGGTGCTGCTGCTCCGTTGCTTCCAGAAAACCCATCCAGAATTTGGTTGGCGAAGACAGATGGATGGCGATCCATTTTCCGTCGGCGCATTCGAATGTATAGGACTGCGAAACCACCGGGCGCGAAAGCGGTCCCATGATCTCGCCCTCGGAGAAATAATGGGTAAAACTGTCCAGGTTGAAGTGGCACATGGCTTCCAGCATCGAAATGTCGAGGCGACAGCCACTTCCTGATGTTTTGCGGTCCAGCAGAGCGGCCAGAATGCCCATGGCGGCATATTGACCGGTGACTGAATCGGCGATTGCCGGACCAATCACCCGCGGGTTGGTTGGTGGCGTCAGCAGTCGCAGGTAGCCACTGGCGGCCTGAGCAACCGTGTCATAGGCGGGCCGATCACGCGAAGGGCCGGAATTTCCAAAACCTGAAATGGCGCAATAGATCAGCGAGGGATTGACCTTTCGCAGGTCATCTTCACCCGCTCCCAGTTTTTCCGCCACACCGGGCCGAAAATTCTGGATAAAGACATCCGCATCCGCAATCAGTTCATGGAACACCTCCAGATCATCCGGATTCTTGGTGTCCAGCGCAATGGAGCGCTTGTTGCGGTTATAGGTCTGGTAATGGGGCGAATACAGGCCGCCCTTGAAGGCCCGAAACGGATCGCCGGTGCCCGGTCGCTCCACCTTGATGACATCGGCGCCGAGATCAGCCAGATGCATGCCTGCAGCAGGACCGGTGATATAGGTGCCCAGTTCGACGACACGAATGTTTTTCAGGATTTTGACCATGCCGGCTGCCCTAGACCTCGTCTTTCGCGCTGTTGCGTTTCGACAGCTTGCCATCATAGGTGATCGCCTGATCTGCCTTGTGCGACATGATGAATCCGATGGACCGCAGTGATTCCTCATAGAGGTGTGCTGCCAGTCCGGCGGTCCGGGCCAGCAGCGGCACAGCCTTGATCGCTTCCAGCGGCCAGCCTGCATCCAGAATAACCGCCGGGATCGCGCCGGATACATTGATCGGCAGGGGGCGTTCGATGATACCGGGCGCGTGTTTTGCAAGGGTTCGGATTGTTTCGACATAGCTGCCGGAAACACCGAGGCCGTCAGCAATTTCCAAAAGCCGGTTTGCCCTTGGGTCACCTTCATTGTGCTGGGGATGCCCGAGGCCCGGCACCTTCTTGCGGGCCGCCTTGAGTTCCTTGAGACTTGCGATGGCTGCCGTTTCGATGTCAGTTCCGTCTGCTTCAGCACGCGACATGACTTCAGCCAGATACTTACCAGCAATTTCAGAACTGCCTGCAACCACGCTGCCCATGCCCAAAAGGCCCGCTGACATGGCGCCCTGCCAGGCCTCCGGTCCGGAGGCGAGTGTCATCCTTGCGGCCTGAACGCTGGGAACAAGCCCATGCTCGGCGATGGCGACAAGGCAGGCATTCATCATTGTCCGCTGCGCATCTGTGGGCTTTTCTCCCACCACGAGGAGCCAGAAATAGTCGGTGAAATCGATCTGACCGATCAGATCATCACACAGATCATAGCCGCGCACAGTGATGGAATCAGCGTCCGAACAGGCGATTGCCGTTGTTGCCTGAGTCTGCTTGCCAATTCTCATGGGACCTCCAGTTTTCGCATGCCGAAAATATTTTCTCTTGTCGAAATATATTCGATGGATTAACCTGA
>Ga0208648_1000394_pt1 | contig 45859 bp, 33 predicted proteins | sample AntAceMetag02UKL_FD_184772 | JGI IMG/M metagenome (GOLD analysis project Ga0208648, IMG submission 184772) | Saline lake microbial communities from Ace Lake, Antarctica - Antarctic Ace Lake Metagenome 02UKL (SPAdes) (version 2) | ecosystem: Environmental > Aquatic > Non-marine Saline and...
ATTCGCAATGAAAACTCTTGAGGGTGGTAGAATAGGAATTGCAGCTCAAGCTCTTGGATTAGCTTCGGGTGCATTAGAAAGAGCTGTTCAATATGCAAAAGAGAGAAAAGCATTTGGCACAGAAATTATAAATCATCAGGGACTTGCTTTTAAACTTTCCGATATGGCTGTAAAAGTTGAAAATGCGAGGAATCTCTGTTTAAAAGCAGCATGGCTTAAAGATCAGGGTAAACCATACGGAATTGCAAGTGCAATGGCAAAATATTATGCTGCAGAAATAGCTATGGAAGTTACAACAGAATCGGTTCAGATACACGGTGGATACGGATACGTAAAAGAATATCATGTAGAGCGTTTAATGAGAGATGCAAAACTTACTCAGATATATGAAGGCACTTCTGAAATTCAACAAATCATAATTTCAAGAGATTTAGCAAGGTAATAATATATATATTTGCAACAATTAATAAATTTAAATAAAATTAGTAAAGATGAAGATACTTGTTTGTATAAGTAATGTTCCTGACACTACTACCAAGGTCAAATTTGTTGATAATAACACAAAATTTGACGCTACAGGTGTTCAGTGGATCATTAATCCATGGGATGAATTAGCATTGACCAGAGCATTAGAATTAAAAGAAGCATCAAACGGTGCAATTGAGAAAATTACAGTAGCAAATGTTGGAGAAATTGGTAGCGAACCTACAATTAGAAAAGCATTGGCAATTGGTGCCGATGATGCTATTAGAATTAACGCAAAAGCTGAAGATGCATATTTTGTTGCAGGGCAAATAGCCGAAGTTGTTAAAAAAGATTCTTATGATATTGTTTTTTGTGGGATTGAGTCGAGCGATTATAACGGTTTTGCAGTAGGTGGAATGTTGTCTGAATTTCTTGATGTTCCTTCTATTTCTTCTGTTTCGGGAGTGGAAATTGAAAATGGGAATATTAAAGTATATCGCGAAATTGATGGCGGTAAAGAAACTTTATCAACCGAGCTTCCGTTTGTAGCAATTGTTCAGAAAGGAATTGCAATAAACCCAAGAATTCCTGCAATGCGCGGTATTATGATGGCACGTAAAAAACCTTTGAATGTTGTTGAACCTGTTGCACTTGATAAGTTAACAGAATATTCAAATTATGAAATGCCTCCTGCAAAAGCAGCTTGCAAAATGATAGACGAAGAAAATGTGAAAGAATTAGTTGACTTATTGCAAAACGAAGCAAAAGTGCTTTAATTTATCACAATTATTAATCAATAAAAAAATAAAAGATATGGCTATTTTAGTATATTGCGAAAATTGGGACGGGAAATTCAAAAAATTATCTTTTGAACTGGTTTCATACGCAGCAAAATTAGCAGAAAAAACAAACACTGAAGCAGTAGCATTATCAATAGGAAATGTAGCTGACGATGAGTTAAAACAATTAGGAAAATTTGGAGCAAAAAAAATAATTTCTGTTAATAAAGATGAATTAAAAACATTAGACAATAAAGTATATACATCGGTAATTGCGCAAGTTGCCGAAAAAGAAAATGCACAAATATTAGTACTTGCACATAATCTTACCGGGAAAGCATTATCTCCGCGATTATCGGTAAAGTTAAAAGCAGGACTTGTAAGCGGTGTTATTGAAATACCTTCAACCTTTGCTCCTATCAACATTAAGAAAAAATCGTTTACAGGAGGAGCAATAGCAAATGTTGTTGTGAATTCAAATACGGCAATTTTTACCCTTTCGCCAAACTCTTGTGAGGTTGCAGAAAATGAAACAAATGCTGCAGTAGAAAACTTTGATGCAAATATTGGTAATGTTGCTACTAAAGTTGTTGATGTAAATAAAGTAACAGGCAAAATATTACTTAGCGATGCCGAAATAGTGGTTGCAGGTGGTAGAGGAATGAAAAGTGGTGAAAACTGGGCTCCGCTCGAAGAACTTGCACAAGTGCTTGGTGCAGGTATAGCTTGTTCTCGTCCGGTATCTGACGAAGGTTGGAGACCTCACGAAGAACATGTAGGACAAACAGGAAAAATTATTGCTCCAAACCTTTATATTGCTCTTGGTATTTCGGGTGCAATACAACATTTGGGTGGAGTAAGCTCTACAAAATGTCTTGTAGCAGTTAATACCGACAAAGATGCGCCTATATTCGAATCATCAGATTATGGAATTGTTGGTGATATTAGAAAAGTTGTTCCTGCATTGATCGAAGCTTTTAAAGAAGTAAAAGCCGGATAAAAAATTACATTTATTATAAGTAAAAAGCCAAAAATGCTATCCTGAGTATGTTGAATGGGCAAAAATAAAAAACTCCCTCTCCAAAGGAGAGGGCTGGGGTTAGGTACTGAAAAAAACGGGCCCCAGTAATTTGTTTTTTGTAATTTATTTTAATTATTTTGTAATTTTATCCCGAGTATTCGGGATTAGTCATTTCAATATAAAGCATCAATATTGTTGAAAAGCATGAACTACAACTTAATTGTAATAGAAGGGAATATTGGTGCAGGCAAAACAAGTCTTGTAAAAAGTATTACAAAGCAGTATAACTCTAAAATTATATTAGAGCAATATGCCGATAATCCTTTTTTGCCAAAGTTTTATAAAAATCCCGACAGATATGCTTTTCCTTTAGAGCTTTCGTTTTTGGCAGAACGTTACAATCAGTTGAAAAACGAGCTTGCCACATTTGAGCTTTTTAAAACATTTACCATTGCTGATTACTTTTTTATGAAATCGCTGATATTTGCAAAGCAAACTCTTCCGCCCGACGAATATAATCTTTACCGCAAACTATTCGACCTTATATATAAATCGTTGCCAAAACCCGATCTGTATGTTTATTTGCATGTAGATGTTGAAAAACTACTTGCCAATATTGCAAAACGCGGCAGAGATTATGAGCAGGAAATAAGCTATGAATACCTGCAAAAAATACAAGACGGCTATTTCGATTTTTTTAAAAAACATAACGATATTAAAGTCCTTATTATTGATATAAATAATATTGATTTTATAAACAATAAAAAAGATTACCAAAAGATTACAGATATTATTCTAAATAAAGAATATGCAAATGGTATTAACAGGATTATTATGTAAATACATTATACAGCTCTTCCCAAATGGTAATTTCATTAAGTTAAGCAATAAACATCAGGTTGTCAGTTGCCCCGACATTTATGTCTGGGTATAAAAATATTGTAAAATAGGGCTTTAGCCAAAAGTCTTTTAAATCAATGCTTATTAATAAAACTCTTCTTAATTCTCTTTGGGCTAAAATTTAATTTTTGTACTCCAATCCCCGACCTAAAAGATGGGGCAACTAAAATCAACAAGAGAATTCTAAGCTTATTGATAGCCCTTTGAAGAACCTGCCTGCCGGCAGGCAGGTTTAGGAGAAGCCTTTACTCAAACAATTTTTTTATAGGTTTACCTGTTGTCCCGTTTGGAAACTCAATATTTAAAAATGTTGCAATTGTGGGCACAATATCTGTTATGTCAACAGGTTCGTTAATTGTTTGGCGATTTATTTTCCATCCATACCAAATCAGCGGTACATGTGTATCGTAAGTATAACCGGTATTATGTGTTGTTGTATATACTCCCGTTTCCATCCATCCTGTTTGTAGGTTAATAATTACATCGCCCGAGCGTTTTTGATTAAAACTGTTTTGCATTTTTTCAAGAATACCACTATCAAAATAGGTTGTTTGTAATGTGTTTGAAGTAACTGTATTTGATATTCCGTTAAACTGAACCATAAATGAAGCAGTTTTTTGCTGAAAATCTTTTAACGAGAGTTTGGAATCCTCAATCAAATTATGATTTAAATAAATTTGTTGGTTAATATATTCTTTTACCCATTCTCCTTCGCCATAAATAGCGTTAAGGTAGCTTTTTAATAATGCAATAGAATAGTAGTCTTTAAATTTCCCTGATGATATTTTTTGTGATTTCAGATAATCGGGAGGCAACATTACACCATGGTCTGCAGTAAGAAATATCAGAATATTTTCTTTCCCTAATTCTTCATCTAAAAATTCCAAAAAATGAGCAATCTCTTTATCCATTCTTAAATATGTATCTTCAATTTCTATTGACAAAGAACCATAATCATGACCTATATAATCGGGCGGAGAATAACTTATTATTAGAAAATCGGTATAATCATCTTTTCCAAGTTCTTCATTAATAATTGTTGCAAGAGCAAAATCGGTAGTTAAAGTATTGCCATAAGGCACATATTTAAGAATACTATAATTTTTGTCGTTTTTCCCCTTTTTACTTATTTCCATTAAATTATAAGGAAAAGTAATTTGCCTGTTGGAAAATCCTGTTTCAAAAACACAACTGTCTTCTAGGCTTTCGGTATATTGCTCAATAGGCAATAAAGTATTCCATTCTTTTTCAAGATATATATCAGGATATTTATTAGCATTAAAATCATTAACCCATTTTGGCAACGAATCCATATAATAAGTACTGCTTATCCAGTTGCCTGTATAGCTGTCGTACCAATATGCAGCATTTGCAACATGCCCAGCAGATAATATTGCAGCCCTTTCTTTCATAGAAATACCAATAACTTTTGATTTTTTATTATTAGATAATTTTAATTCATCACCAATTGTTGTTACAAACATACGCTTAGGCGAAAAATTTCCATTATTAAGTTTGCCTCCTAAAGTGCTTACATTTTCATCGCTTACACAGTAAATTCTTTTACTGCTCAAATGGACATACCACTCATTTCCTACAATTCCATGAATTGACGGATTTGTTCCTGTAAATATAGTTGCATGTCCGGGTCCTGTCTGAGTAAATAAATAATTAAGATTTGCATTTTTGCAAAAAGTACCTTCATTTATCAATCGCTTAAATCCTTTTTTATCGTATTTGTCCCAAAATCTGTGAATATAATCATACCTCATTTGGTCTATCACAATACCAATTACAAGTTTTGGTTTTTCGGGAGGTATATTTTTTGTTTTTTGAGAATATGATAATTGTGTAAAAAACAAAAAAATAATTATCAATATTTGATATTTTTCAATTTTCATAAATTAAATTGTGTTATAACTTTTTGCAATAATAAATAATACAGCAATACCTAAAATTATGCTAATAACTATATTGGCAAATGCCATTAGTGTATTTCCACTCCTTATTAGTTCAAATATTTCGAACGAAAATGTGGAAAATGTGGAAAACCCGCCACAAAATCCAATAATTATAAATGCCTTAAAACTTGTTGACACAGAAAATTTAGTGCTTACATAAAATAATATAATGCCAAGTATTAAAGTACTAGCAATATTTGAGATCAATGTTGCTACAGGATTTATCTTTTCAAAATTACTTGTAACCAATCGCGATATTCCATATCTGGCAATACTTCCTAATCCTCCACCAATAAAAACTGCAATAAATGTATTCATGCATTCTATGTATTAAAATACAAATATAATTTTAATAAAGCTATGTAATTATCAGGATGAAATTAAATATTAACCTTTTATTGTTAATAGTTGATGAGAAGAAATTTGCAAGTTCAAACTGATTTCAGAAGCTTAAGCAATATTAAAAAATCAGTAGCCCCGTCCTTCAGGTCGGGGACAAGAATAATAGTCCAATGCCCTCTGCAAAATTTTGCAGAGGCGGGGCTACTGAATAGACGGCTTTTAATTTTCTGAAATCAATTTGAGTTTACAGAAATTCTAGATAAAGTACATTAGTTTTTAAAATTTAATATTTTCCAAAAAAAATAAAATAACAATTGTAAAAGCGTTATACTTAGCACGTAATATAGTTTTGTGTTAATTTGTTTATTTTTGGAATTTTAAAAATTGAAATATTCTCTTTATAGTTTTTATATTTTTTTATAAATTGCAAAGTTTTAATTTTTTATGTTCTTTTGTTTAAGCGTATAATTTAGCAACCACTAATTTTATGAAAAATTTAATTTTAATAACGGCAATTTTTTTCTTTATCACATCAAATGTGCTTTCACAGACAGATGCAGAATATAAGAAAAAATATTACGAAGCAGAAAAAATGATTGAGTTTGGGAACTTTGAAGAAGCACTTATATTATATAAAGAATTATTAGTTAATAATGATAAAAATGCAAACCTGAATTTTAAAGTAGGATATTGTTATTTAAATACTGTTTTGGAAAAGAAATTGTCAATTCCATATTTTGAAAAAGCAATTACAGGAATTTCTGATGATTACGACCCTGATGATTACATGAGTATATCTGCTCCTTATGAAACTTATTATTTTCTTGGCGAAGCATATCATTTAGATTATAAATTCGAAGAATCTATTGAAATTCTTGAAAATTTAAAAGTACAATTACCGGACATTAACCCTGAATTTTTATCGCAAATTGATAGAAAAATAAAACAATGCAAGAATGGAATTCAGTTAATGAAATATCCTGTAAAGATGAATGTTACAAATCTTGGCGGAGGTATAAATTCAGAATATAAAGAGCATAGTCCTGTTTTTTCTGCCGATGAGTCTGTTTTGATTTTTACATCAAAAAAAGAAGGCACCGGCGGTAAAATGGAAGATGGTCAATATTTTGAAGATATTTATATTTCTAATAGCAAAGGAGATGGCTTATGGACAGAGCCTAAAAGTATAGGTTTAAATATTAACACAGATGGACATGAAGCAACAATTGGTTTGTCGGTAGATGGTCAACAATTACTTATTTATAAAGATGATAATGGAGATGGAAATCTTTATTATAGCGATCTTGAAGGAGATATTTGGACAAGTCCTAAAAAATTTGAAGATCCAATAAATACAAAGGCTAATGAAACACATGCCTCAATATCTGCAACAGGAAATGAAATATATTTTACAAGTAATAGAAAAGGAGGATTTGGAGGTTTGGATATATATGTTGTAAGGAAATTACCTAACGGAGAATGGGGATTAGCTCAAAATTTAGGTTCAGATATTAATACAGAATATGATGAGAGATGCCCATATATCCACCCTGATGGCATTACCTTATTTTTTAGTTCTCAAGGGCATTTTAATATGGGTGGGTTTGATATTTTCTTTTGCATAAAGTATGATGGAAAATGGCAAGAAGCTACCAATATGGGATATCCCGTAAATACTACAGAAGATGATGTCTTTTATACACCCACACCAGATGGAAAAAGAGCATATTATGCATCGCATCAAACAGGAGGAATTGGTTCAACAGATATTTACATGATAACATTACCGGGTAGTAAAGAAAAAGCTCTTACTGTTATGTCGGGATTAGTAACTTTAAGTAATGGGCAACAGCCGGAAGATGTTTACATTGAAGTAACAGATATTGAAACAGGCGAAATAGTTGGCTCATATACTCCAAATTCAAAAACCGGAAAGTATTTATTTATATTAACACCCGGTAGAACTTATCACGTATTGTGTGAAACAGAGGGATTTAAACCCTATGAAGAAGATATTACCGTTGACGAAAATTCGGCTTATAAGAAAATTCAGCGACCAATTATGTTAAAACCTATTGTTTTTATTGTAGCTGATGATAGTAATAATGATGAAAATAATTCAACAGATGATAACAGTAATAATGACGTAGTTGACAATAATGATAAATCGGGTGATACCTCTAATGACACTTCAGATAACACTGATAATGATACAACAGATAATACGGATGATAATCAGAATAATGACAATGTTGTTGACAATACCAATAATGACTCAAATAATGATGCAACAGATATGACTATTGAAAATGTGTTTTTTGCCTTTGACATATATACTACAAATTTATTTTATAACACCTTAGACAAATTGGCAAGCTTTCTTATTAATGATCCTGTTTCCGTAATTGAAATAGGTGGTCATACCGATGCACAAGGTGATGATTACTACAATATTTTATTGTCAAATAAAAGAGCAAAATTTGTTAAAGATTATTTATTAAAAAAAGGAGTGAAAGAAAATAGTATAAGTGTTAAAGGGTATGGTGAAACTCAGCTAATAGCTATAGATTACGCCCCATTTACAAGAAAATATAACAGGCGAGTTGAATTTAAAGTTATTAAACAAGGAAATGCAAAACTCAATATTGAAACAATTAGAGTTCCAAATGAGTATAAACTAAAAAAGTAAACAGTATTTAACTTTTAAAACAATTTTATATGAAATATATTATTCTAATATTTTTATTTTCTTTTTTGTTTTTTGGTAATTCTTTTAGTCAAGAAAAGGATAAAACGGAACCACAAAAACGCAAATTATTTATTGAAGCACATAAACATTTGCAATTAGATGATGTTCCTTTGGCACTACAAACATTTTTATCCTTGTATGAACTTGATTCTATTAATGCTAATGTAAATTATTTAATTGGTTACTGTTATTTTTCGCTTGAAAATGAAACAGATAAAATTAAATCAATTCCCTATTTAATTAAGGCATTAACAAGTATTTCTGAAGAATATAGTGAAGGTATTTATAAAGAAAAAAATGCTTCTGTAAAAACATATCATTATTTAGCACAAGCCTATTTTATTGATTATAAATTTGAAGAAGCTATTAAGTATTTTACCGAATATCGTAAATACGTTTCAGATCCTAAAGAATTAGAAGAAGTAGAACAACTGACATTATATGCAATTAATGGAAAAAATTTAATTCTAACACCTGTTAAAATTGATATTTTTAATCTTGGAGAAACTATTAATTCAGAATATGATGACCATAGCCCTGTTACTAATATTAGCGAAACAAAAATGGTTTTCACTTCAAAAAGAAAAGGAAGTACTGGAAATCTAAAAACAACAGATGGTCAATATTTTGAAGATATTTACGTCTCACATAAATCTGACGGAAAATGGGGTACCCCTGAAAAAATAAGTCATAATATCAACACAATGGAGCATGAAGCTTCAATTGCTTTATCTGTTGACGGCGATGAATTATTTATTTATAAAGATGATGTAGGAGAAGGAGGAAATTTATATAGAAGTTTTTATGAAAATGAAGATTGGTCTAAACCTGAAAAATTAGGTTCAAATATTAATACTGAATTTGATGAGGGACATGCAACAATTTCTCCCGATGGAAGAACATTATATTTTACAAGCAACAGGCGTGGAGGATATGGAGGTTTTGATGTTTATTATGTTAATCGTTTGCCTGATGGACAATGGGGATTAGCTCAAAATTTAGGTACTGGTATTAACACAAAATATGACGAAGGAGGTCCTTTTATTCATCAAGATGGTACAACACTATATTTTAGTTCAAAAGGATATAATTCTATGGGAGGTTATGATCTTTTTTATACGATAATGAAAGATAATGGAACTTTTTCAAAACCTGAAAATTTGGGTTATCCAATAAATACAATAGGTGATGATGTGTTTTATATTTTATCGGCAGATGGTAAAAGAGCTTATTATTCTTCAGAAAGAGATGATAGTTATGGAGGTAAAGATATTTATTTAATGGATCTTGTTTCATTGCCAGAAAGATCTTTGGTTGTTGTTAGTGGAAACATTGTTAAACAAAGTAATAAAGAAGTTGTTAATGGTGCTGTACTAACTGTAAAAGATTCTAAAACAGGGAAAATAATAGGAGCGTTTAAGCCAAATAAAAGCACCGGAAAATATCTTTTAGTGTTGCCAAAAGCAAAATCATTATATAAAATTTCGTGCAATGTTGGCGAATTTGTTAATGATGAATTAAAATTGCCAACTAACTCATCTTTTTATTATCTTCAAAAACCGGTTGTAATTAATCCTATAGGTGAACTTAAATAATAATGAAAATAGTTTTCTAGAAAGCAAGAGAATAAAACTCAGAGCTCTTGAACCTGCTGATGTGGAATTATTATATAAATGGGAAAATAATACTTCTTTATGGCATGTGAGTAATACGCTTACACCTTTTTCTAAATACATTTTAAAAAAATACATAGAAAATTCTCATTTAGATATATTTGAAGCCAAACAACTACGTTTGATTATTGATGTAATTGAAAATACTCCTTTTTCCGTAGGAGCAATAGATTTATTTGATTTTGATGCTTATAATAAAAGGGCAGGTCTTGGTATCCTTATTAATGACATTAATTATAGGAAAAAAGGTTATGCAAGCGAGGCACTCAAATTGATTATTGATTATGCTTTTAACTATTTGAAATTACATCAACTATATTGTAATATTTCAATTGATAATGCAACAAGCATTAACTTGTTTGAAGGTCATGGTTTTGTAAAAACTGGAGAAAAGATTGACTGGTTGAATGATGGAAAGAAATGGAAAAATGAAGCTATATTTCAACTTATTAACAGCTAATTCTTAATAAAAAATTTCATGCACAGCCGATTAATGTAAATAAAACCTGTATTTTGACATATTGAAAAACAAATATTTTTAAAACAAATATTCTTTTTTAACGTATTACAAATATAAATTAAATATCATTGATTATAACGGTATTAAAAAAAGTTATGAAAAATTTATTTGTACTTATAGTCATATTTTTCCTGTTCAATATTGTCGCTTTTTCTCAAATTTCAGGAGAATTAAAAGAGAAGTTTATTGACGCAGAATATTATTATCTATATGAAGATTTTACTAACGCCCTTCCGATATACTTGGAAATTGCAGAAAAATACCCTTATAATTCAAATGTTAATTACCGTATTGGAATGTGTTTCTTGCATTTGCCACAGGTAGATGATAAGGCGCGAGAAAATGCAATAAAATATCTTAAAAAAGGAACAACAGAGATTTCGTTAAGATATATAGAAGGCTCTCATAAAGAAACAGGCTCTCCTCCTGAAGTATTCTTTTATCTTGGTAATGCACTACGTTTTATGCATGTTTTTGATGAAGCAATAAAAGCTTATGAAAATTTCAAAACTTACCTTGATGTTTATGATATATTCTTTATAGATCTTGTAAATAGGGAAATACAGGCAACCCGTAATGCAAGTGAATTAATTTTATTACCTATTAAACTTGAAAGTGAAAATCTTGGAACAGAAATAAATTCTTCGGTAGAAATTGAAAATTGTCCTGTTATCTCTGGTGACGAATCCGTTTTAGTATATACTGCAGGTCAAAATAATAATTTTTCACCAGATATTGCACTTGATCTAATAAATTTTGATTATGAAATGGATAAAATATACTTTACACAAAAAATTGACACAGGTTGGACAAAACCAATAAACATTAATGACGATATTAGAGTTGGTGAAAAAGCAGTTCCTGTTACAATATCTAAAGATGGCAAAATTCTTTATATTGCACAAGACGACAATGATAATGGAAATATTTACACAACTCATTATGAAGATGGAAAATGGACTCCTGTTAAAAAATTAAATAAAAACATTAACTCCCGACAATGGGAATCTCATGCAAGTCTTACTGTTGAAGGAACAACTTTATACTTTACAAGCGACAGGGATGGAGGATATGGTGGTTTAGATGTTTATAAATCGGTACTTGATGAAAACGACGATTGGGGACCTGCTGAAAACCTGGGACCTACAATAAATACAATTTATGACGAAGAAACACCTTTTATTTTAGATGACGGAAAGACACTTTATTTCAGTTCACAAGGACATTACTGTATGGGTGGATTTGATGTTTTTCACAGCAAATTGTTAGATGATGGTAAATGGTCAACACCTCTGAATTTGGGATACCCAATAAATACTGTAGGAAATGATTTGTTTTATCTCCCTAAATCAAATGGTGAATATGCATTTTTTCCTCTTAATAATAATGAAAGAGGTTTTGGTGGTAATGATATATATAAAATAATGGTTGTAACACCTGAATCAGGAACAACAGAGATAAACCTAAAAGGATTAATTACTTTACAAGACCGAAAACCAGTATTACCTAAGAACTCTGCTGTTTATGTAATTAATAAAACTACTTATGATACAATAGTTACAATTACACCCGAATTACAATCAGGTGATTATTCCACAATTATAAACTCCGGTGATTTTAAGTTGCTTTATGCTTCTGAAGGATATTTTGAACATGAAGAAAACCTATTTATTCCGGATATCTATACTCGTACAGATGTTGTAATAAATGTTGAACTTATTCCAATGCAAGTTTCAACAGGAGAATATGTTGTTATTCGTAGTATATTCTTTAATTATGGAAAGCATGATTTGAGAAGAAACTCAAAAATAGAACTTGAAAAACTTGGTAAGTTAATGACCGAAAATTCTTCGTTGTATATTGAAGTTATTGGTCATACCGATTCAAAGAGTAGCGCTGAATTTAACCAAAAATTATCTGAAAAAAGGTCAAGATCAGCTATTGATTATTTGGTTAATATGGGTATAAGTGTTGAAAGATTTGTTTCAAAAGGTTTAGGAGAAACTCAACATGTTGCAATAAACACGAATGTTGATGGAACAGAAAATGAAGAAGGAATGCAGTTGAATAGAAGAGTTGAAATTAAAATTCTTAAATCAGATGATAATTTAGTTATTGTTGAAGATATACATGTCCCTCCAAGACTTAGAAAAAGAAAAGATGTCAGCATTCATAGTATTTTAGTTACTACATCAAAAGTTCCGCTATCTAAAAATGATTTTGCTGCAAAAGACCCCGAAGGTTTATTAAAAGATATCAGAGCAATAAATGGCGAAGATGAAATATTGTACGCACTTGGAGAATATAAAGAAAAATCGGAAGCACTAAAGCTTTTTAATAAAATTCTTGACTTAGGATTTACAGGAACAAAAATAGTTGACAATTTTGAATTAGATGAAATGAAACCTAAAAGTTTAATAGTTGATATTATGAATAATATTAATGATACATCAAGTCATACTTCTAAAACACCGCTTACAAATGATGGCGGGGAAGTTTATACTATACAACTTAAAGCTTTGTCAAAACCAATGAATTTGGATTATTTTAAAAATCTAAAAGGCGTTAAAGAAAATTTATGTGCCGATGGTTACTACAGATATACTTATTTAGAAATTACAGATCCTGTAAAAGCAAGAGAAGAAAGACAAAAAGTTATTGAACTTGGGTATCATGGTGCATTTATTGTCTTAAATAAACAATTTGGTCAAATTAAAGACAAAAAAGGTGAATTTACTATTCAGCTGAAATCACTTACAAAACCTGTTAATATTGGGTTTTTTAGAGGATTAACAGGAGTTAAAGAACATATAGCTAATAATGGACTCTATAAATATACTTACGGAACATACTCAAGTATGTCAGAAGCCAAAAAAGACTTGAAAAAAGTTGCAAAAAAAGGCTATCCCGATGCTTTTGTTATTAATGTGGAGAAATACAACAATTAATTGATTAAACTTTAACATCCAAATGTCAATCTCTCACATGCACTTGTTTTTCACTTTCGTGATATAGCAAAACTGTTTCATCCAATTATCAAGTAAAAATAGGCATTTAAAAAGTAGACATAAGCACTCGTCAGATAGACACTTTTAATGAGTAATGATAAACAATAATCAATAAACAAAAAACGCTAGTCCATAAATCCCTGTTCCTTTAGAACAGACAATAAAGCTTGTGAAAATGTAATATTATCAGCTTTTTTATATCTAACATCAGTAAAAACCTGAGCAAGGGTTTCTTTATTATTCTCAGTTATAAATTCTTTATTTTCAGTAAGACTTTCTTTGTTGGCATATATCCTGTTTATATCTTCAGTAGTATAGTTTTTATATGTTTCCTCATGTATAATACTATTTAAAGGCAATCTGTCAGTTTGTTCAGGTTTTTCATCAGGATATCCAAGTGTAATTGTTGTAATAGGAACAACACCTTTTGGTAACTGTAATACATCTATTATTTGTTTTGCCATGTATATTGTTGTTCCAAGATAACAAATACCTATTCCTTTTGTTTCTGCAGCTACGGCAACATTTTGTGCAACAAGCAAAGCATCAACAGCAGCAGTTATAAATGATAAAAAATTATCATATCCGGGTTCAGCTTTTCTGTTTTTACACCAAATATTAAAACGATTAAAGTCTGCACAAAAAGTTAAAACAACAGGTGCATCATTAATCATGGGCTGATTAAAATGCAATGGAGAAAGCTTCTTTTTATTTTCTTCATCTTTTGTTACAATTACAGAATATAATTGCATATTTCCTGTAGTTGAAGCACGACACCCTGCATTTAAAATATCATTTAAAATATCATTACTGATATTTTTATCTGTATATTTTCTAATAGTTTTGTGATCTAATAAAACATCTAACATTATTAAATTATATTAAATTAAACATTATAAGAACTTTAATTTTGATACTTTAAACAAAAATGTTTTTTTATCTTTGCCTCAAAATTAGCAAAACTTTATTTATATTTACGGTTTAAAATTTATTTAAATTTAAGATAAAATATCATGACAAAATTTTACACATTTTTAGTACTGGCATTTGTTTTAATTGCAGGAAATACCTTTTCTCAATCGCTTACAATAACACCTGATATTGCAATGGATGAAGCAAATCTTGATGCCAGGGTTTTAACTTTAACATTAACAAGTGAAACGTTTTTCGATGCAACACTTGACCAACTTAATTTTACATTAAATAATGTTCCTCCCGGAACAACAATTGAAAGTGTATCATATACCGATGCAAATAATGCAGACCTTGCATTAGCTTTTGACGGAACCGATTTTGATGTTGATTATACAACAGTTAATGTAACAATAGCCGGAGTAGAATTAACACTTGGCACTCCACTAACAAGTGATGATCTTACAATTACTGCATTAGTTGAATCTCTTTCAATAACACCTGATATTGCAATGGATGAATCAAATCTTGATGACAGGGTTTTAACTTTAACATTAAGCAATGAAACATTTTTCGATGCAACACTTGACCAACTTAATTTTACATTAAATAATGTTCCTCCCGGAACAACAATTGAAAGTGTATCATATACCGATGCAAACAACGCAGACCTTGCATTAGCTTTTGACGGAACTGATTTTGATGTTGACTTTACAACAGTTAATGTAACAATTGCCGGAGTAGAATTAACACTTGGCACTCCATTAACAAGTGATGATCTTACAATTACTGCATTAGTTGAATCTCTTTCAATAACACCTGATATTGCAATGGATGAATCAAATCTTGATGACAGGGTTTTAACTTTAACATTAAGCAATGAAACATTTTTCGATGCAACACTTGACCAACTTAATTTTACATTAAATAATGTTCCTCCCGGAACAACAATTGAAAGTGTATCATATACCGATGCAAACAACGCAGACCTTGCATTAGCTTTTGACGGAACTGATTTTGATGTTGACTTTACAACAGTTAATGTAACAATTGCCGGAGTAGAATTAACACTTGGCACTCCATTAACAAGTGATGACCTTACAATTACAGCAATTGTAGAAGCAGCAATTTTAACAATAACACCTGATATTGCAATGGATGAATCAAATCTTGATGACAGGGTTTTAACTTTAACATTAAGCAATGAAACATTTTTCGATGCAACTCTCAATCAGATTAATTTCACATTAAATAATGTTCCTACAGGTACAACAATTGAAAGTGTATCATATACCGATGCAAACAATGCAGACCTTGCATTAGTCTTTGATGGAACCGATTTTGATATTGATTATACAACAGTTAATGTAACAATAGCCGGAGCAGAACTAAATCTAGCAGCACCATTAACAAGCGATGACCTTACAATTACTGCAATTGTAGAAGCCGCCATTTTAACAATAATACCTAATGTTGCAATGGATGAATCAAATCTTGATGCTACGGTTTTAACTTTAACTTTAACAAATGAAACGTTTTTCGATGCAACTCTCAATCAGATTAATTTCACATTAAATAATGTCCCTACAGGTACAACAATTGAAAGTGTAGTATATACCGATGCAAATAATGCTGATTTAGCTTTAGCATTTGATGGAACCGATTTTGATGTTGATTATACAACAGTTAATGTAACAATAGACGGAGCAGAACTAAATCTAGCAGCACCATTAACAAGCGATGACCTTACAATTACTGCAATTGTAGAAGCCGCCATTTTAACAATAATACCTAATGTTGCAATGGATGAATCAAATCTTGATGCTACGGTTTTAACTTTAACTTTAACAAATGAAACGTTTTTCGATGCAACTCTCAATCAGATTAATTTCACATTAAATAATGTCCCTACAGGTACAACAATTGAAAGTGTAGTATATACCGATGCAAATAATGCTGATTTAGCTTTAGCATTTGATGGAACCGATTTTGATGTTGATTATACAACAGTTAATGTAACAATAGACGGAGCAGAACTAAATCTAGCAGCACCATTAACAAGCGATGATCTTACTATTACTGCAGTAATTGAAACCCCTGTACTAATTCTTACAGTAGATTCATTTTTAACAGAACCAACATTAGATAGCAGAAGTTTAAATTTGATTCTTTCTAATGAGACTTATGCAGACAATGTTTTTGATGTAAACAATTTTACTCTAAACGAAGCACCGGCAGGTTTAACAATTGATACACTTATTTATATTTCTGTAAATAATATTACTCTCGAATTTGCTTTTGATGGTACTGATTTTGATTTGGACTCTACACATTTTAGTGTAACAATTGCCGGAGCAGAATTAACAGGAGCAAGTGATCTTACAAGTAATGAAACTACAATTTATGCACATGATGAAATAGCAGCAATTATAATTACATCTGATACAATTATGACTGAAGATAATCTTGATGATAGATATTTATCTATATCAGTCATTAACGAACAATTTATGGATGATACTTTAAGTATTACAAATTTTAGCTTAAATAACGTACCCACAGGAACAACAATTGATAGTGTAACATATGCCGATTCAGTTAATGCTGTCCTTTATATTGCTTTTGACGGAACCGATTTTGATGTTGATTATACAACAGTTAATGTAACAATAGATAGTGCTGAATTTATTGGTGGAGTTGACAGAACAAGTAATGACCTTACAATAATTGCTAATCCGGAAACACCTCAATTAACTGTAACATCTGATACAATTCTTTTAGAAAGTTATCTTGATACATTAGCAGTCAATCTTGAACTATCTTATGAAACATTTACTGACAATATTCTTGATTCAGCAAACTTTACATTTAATAATGCTCCACTAGGAGTATTTGTAGACACTGTTATTTATAATGATACCGCTTCTGCTAAACTTTATATTGCTTTTGATGGTACAGATTTCGATTTCGATTCAGTGAATGTTACTATATCAATTCTAGGAACTGAACTTACTTCAGCTATAGATATTACAAGCAATACATTTACAATATATGCAGTTTATGAAGAGCTTATTTCTGGATTAGATCAAGCTGCCGATTCAATAACACTCACAATGCCAGATTCAGTAACAATAGAGATTGGGAACTATGCAGATGTTGATATTGATGTAAATTTTCCAGATACTTTAAACTCACTTATTCCTACTGATTATCTTTTCGATTTGAAATTCGACTTTGATTCAAGTCTTGCATTTGGCGATAGCATAATGATACAGTACGAAGGAACTACTGTTGATACATTTATTGTAGCAGGTGGAGAAAATGAACTGTGGCTAAGCGAAATGCTTGGTACTGCCAGAACAGTTCTTATAAACGATACTAACGCCACTTGGAGTTTATTAGTGGGTATTTTGGACGAAGGACAGTATGCACTAAACACAAAAGCTTATACTGCATTAGCTTCCGACTTTGACGATGAGAATAAAAGAGTTTTACTGGAAGCAGATTCTACAATAATTACAGTTTACGAATATATTGCAATTATGACACAGCCACAAGACCTTACAGTATGTTCAAATTACCCTTCAACATTTAGTGTTAATGTTGCATCAAGTGTTCCTGTATATTATCAGTGGAGATTTGATGGTGTAGATATTTTTGATGCAATAGATTCAACTTATGCATTAGATAGTACACTAATAATTAGTTCAACACAATTAAGCGACGCAGGAGAGTACAGTTGTTATATTTATAATGATCATTTTTCTGTAATTTCAGATACTGTTATTTTAACCGTTTTGCCTTCTCCTAATGTTGGTATTGAAGACCATTACGATTTAGTTTCAGGACAAGTTCTGTTAATTGGAGTTACCGGAGGATACGATAATTACTTATGGAGTACAGGAGAAACAACAACCTCAATAATAGTTGAAGCAGATTCATTATTAGATGGAACTTATGATTATTGGATAAGTGTTATTGATAGTAGTAATGGCTGTGTTACTATCGATTCAACAATAATTGATATTAACCATGGAATATTTGTTGAGCAAAATGATGGATATAACTTTAACGTTTATCCAAATCCTGCCAACGATATTGTAAACATTATATATTTTGGAATTGATAATAGCCAATTAAAATTTGAGATTATTGATATAAGCGGAAAAGTAATTTATAACAACAAGTTTGAGATAGTTTCAAATAAACTTAATAAAACTATTAACTTATCTGATATTCAAAAAGGAGTTTATATAATAAAAGCTACAGTTAATGATAAGGAAATGATAGATAAACTGATTATTTATTAATTTTTCAATAATTTAAAAAAACCCGTTATCATATTTTGATAACGGGTTTTTATTTGCCAATTATTATAAACTTGTGTATCTTTGAGAATATTATAAATAATAAAAAACAATCTAACCATGAAAAAATTACTTTACACATTTATTGCAATAATACTAAGTATTTGCATATATGCACAGTCGCCTCAGGGATTTAGTTATCAGGCAGTAGTAAGAGATAATGGAGGATTGGTAATACCAAACCAGAGTGTTGGGGTGCTGATTAGTATTTTACAAGGAAGCTCAACTGGAACCTTGATCTATTCAGAAACCTTTACAGAAACCACAAATGATTTCGGACTGATGACACTGAATGTTGGAACAGGGGGAAATCAAGTTGGTGATTTTACAACTATCGCCTGGAGTGCCGATATATACTTTATTCAGGTAGATATTGATGTTACCGGTGGTACAACTTATCTAACCATGGGTACCAGTCAGCTTATGAGTGTGCCTTATGCTTTGCATGCAAAAACTGTAGAAGTAGATTTGGTTGATGATGCCGATGCTGACCCAGCCAACGAATTGCAAGATTGGAGTAATTTGCCCGGCATACCTGCCAACATTGATATAGATGTAACCGACGATTTTGACGGTAATTACAGTAGTTTAACAGGAGCACCTACAAATGTAAGTACATTTACAAATGATGCAGGATATATTACTGACCCTGATGATGCCGATGCTGACCCAAGCAACGAATTGCAAAACTGGAGTAATTTACCCGGCATACCCGTAAACATTGATACAGATGTAACCGACGATTTTGACGGAAATTACAGCAGTTTAACGGGTGCACCAACCAATGTAAGTACATTTACAAATGATGCAGGATATATTACTGACCCGGATGATGCTGATGCCGACCCAAGCAATGAATTACAAAATTGGAGTAATTTACCTGGTATTCCGATAAACATTGATACAGACGCAACCGACGATTTTGACGGGAACTATACCAGTCTTTCAGGTACACCAACCAATGTAAGTGCATTTATCAACGATGCGGGATATATAACAGCAGGAGTTGCAGGATGGGAACTTGACGGCAACGCAGGAACTATTGTAGGAACAGACTTTATCGGTACTACCGATAATAAAGACCTTGATATCAGAACAAATAATACCATAAAGTGGAGATATAAAACAAAAGGGACTTTAGAATTTCTTAATACAGGTAATTCTGTATTTATTGGTGAAGGTGCAGGAGCAGCAGATAACCTTACTGATAATAAAAATACTTTTATAGGGACACAATCAGGAACTTCAACTTCAATTGGTGATCAAAATACAGCTTGTGGTTATAATTCTCTAAACTCTAATGTTACCGGTTCTTATAATACTGCAATGGGTTCAGGAGCTTTGGCAAGTAATACTACTTCTTACAATACAGCTGTTGGGTACATGAATCTTACTTCAAATACTGTAGGTTTAGGAAATACAGCTATGGGAAATCAGGTTCTTTTTACTAATATTGGTGGACAACAGAATGTTGGTATTGGAACAGCTGCACTTCATTTAAATGATAATGGTTCTTACAATGCAGCTATAGGTACAAACTCTCTTCAAAAAAATGTTGATGGAAATAACAATATTGCTATTGGACAAAAAGCCATGTTTAACAATACCGATGGCTTTAATAATACTGCTGTAGGTGCTTTTGCTTATGAGAACGGTACCAGTTATTCAAATTCTTCTGCATTTGGTTATCTTGCTCCTATTACTGCAAGTAATCAGATAAGCATTGGAAATACGAATGTTACAAGTATACGCGGACAGGTAAGTTGGGGGACCTATTCTGACAAAAGATTTAAAAAAGATATTAAAGAAACTGTTCCCGGACTTGATTTTATTTTGAAACTTCGTCCTGTAACTTATCATCCCGATATGAATTATATTGCTGAATTTCTTAAAATACCTCAAGATTTACGTGATATGGAATCTGAAAAAGCTAAAGGATCAATGCTACAAACAGGTTTTATAGCTCAAGAAGTAGAAAAAGCTGCAAGTGACCTTGGATTTGAATTTAGTGGAGTAGATAAACCCAAAAACAAAAACGATTTTTATGGTTTACGTTATGCCGAGTTTACTGTACCTTTGGTAAAAGCTACTCAAGAACAACAAGCAATTATTGAGCAACAACAAAAGGAAATTGACGAACTGAAAGAACAATTACAAGAGCAAAAACAGTTGATTGAAGAAATTCAGCAGAGCATTGATAATAAATAATATTCTCTTTACAGGTTAATTTAATCCAATACGCAAAAGGTATATACTTTATAAAAGTAGTAACAGATAAAAGTGTTGCTATTGGGAAAATTATTTTGGAGTAAAAACTTTAGGCATTTTTTATTTTCTCTTCAATAAAACTTTCGCCAAGCAGTTTTATAGTTTCTGCAACAGGTTTAAATGTACAGCATGCTTTGCTATATAATTTGGGTTGCTTGAATCGTTCCATTATTTTTTTATTAGAATATAATAACTTTTTATGCGATGTTCTTGCAGATTCTTTTGTTAGCAAGGCTTGTTTGCCTGCTATTCTGCTTCTTAACAAATCAAGTTTCCACACTAAACCGGTTAAAAATGTAGTAGCATATTTTGCAGGTGGTTTAACATTTATTGAACCGGCAATCATTTCAAAAAGATTTTTATAACAAACATTTTCTGATGATAAAATAAAAGCTTCATTAACAATATCGCTTTCCATTAATTGTATCATTATTTTACAAACATCTGTAACATCAACAAATCCTGTGTATCCCTTAGTGTAATATTTGAATCCATTATATATCTTTTTAAACAAAGCAGAACTTCCCTTATCCCAATTGTTATAACCTAAAATAACAGAAGGATTAATGATTACGGTATTTAAACCTTCAGTAATACCGCGCCATACTTCTAATTCTGCATTAAATTTACTGATAGAATAACCGGAGTTACTATCAGTTGATTGCCACATAGTTTTTTCATTTATCATTTCATCATTCACAGCTTCACCAAGTGCTGCAATTGAACTAACATAGCAAAGTTTCTCAATATTATTTTGCAGACAAGCATTAACAATATTTGAAGTGCCTGTTACATTTATATTGTAAATTTTGTCTTTATCACGCAAATCGTAAGAAACACCTGCTGCTGCATGATAAACACGTGAAACACCTTTTAAGACTCCAGAAACATCGTAAAAATCTAAAATATCAGCTTTTACCCATTCAATTTTTTCAAAAAGGTTTTTGTTGTCGGTATAATATGAAAATATTTTTTTTACAAGATCCAAATTACTTGTGTTACGATAAATAGCTCTGATATTTTCACCTTTATTAATAAGATGAAATAATAAATGTGCTCCTAAAAAACCTGTACCACCTGTTACTAAAATCATTTATCTAGTAGATTTTAAAAACGTGAAGTTATAAAATAATTCAATAATATAATTTTGAAATAAATGGCTTATATACATTCGCTCAATTTTTTATTACTTTTGCTCTTATAAATGGCAAAAAAACTGATCTATATTATTGCAATAATAGTTTACGCTAATATAAACTACTTATATTCTCAGAATTCTTATTTGCCATTAAGCAATTCATCCAACTTCTATTATGAAGATGTAATTTATAATGAGATTGATAATTTTCATACTTCTATAAAACCATATTTTGCGAGAGAAATAACTTTTAAATCAAGAATAGATTCTTTGCTGATAACAAAAAACAACTCGTACATTTTTAATTCTCATCTGATATCGGAAAATTTCAATTTTAATATAAACCCGATAATAAATTCTATATCCTCTATTGGCTTCCTTGATTATTCATTATTCTCAGTTGGAGCAGCTCTTAATACTGATGTCGGCAAAAAGATATCTTTAAACTTCAATTATTTTGTTAATGCCGCAAGTTTTAATCAAGATAACATTAGAAGAATTGATAGCAGCTCAATAGTGCCTCATTTTGGTAAATATTTCCAAAAGTCAGACAATCTATATTTATTCAATAGCTTTAGCGGATATGTTTCTTATTCGCCGGCAGAATATATAAATTTTCAGGCAGGAAAAGATAAGAACTTTTTTGGCGATGGTTATCGTTCATTATTGCTTTCAGACAACTCAAATACAATGCCTTTTGTTAAAGCAAGTGTAAATATTTGGAAAGTAAAATACATTGTACTTTATCAGATAATGAAAGATATAAATTCCGATTATGATAATTATAATTTGGAATCAAAATATGCAACATCACATTACTTAAGCTGGAATCTGAACAAATTTATTAATCTGAATTTATTCGAAACTGTGATATGGCGAGGTAAAGATTCTCTTGGTTTTCGTGGATATGATATAAATTATCTTAATCCAATAATATTTTTTCGTCCTGTAGAATTTTCACTTGGTTCACCCGATAATATAATTATGGGCGGTGGTGGAAAAATTAAAATTGCAAAAAAACATCATTTATATGGTCAGTTTATTCTGGATGAATTCAAATTAAGTGAAGTTAAAGCAAAATCAGGATGGTGGGGAAATAAATACGGTCTGCAATGTGGTATTAAATCATTCGATTTATTTAAAATTAAAGGCTTGTATCTTCAGGCAGAATATAATTATGTGAGACCATTTACATATTCTCACGGTAATTCTCTCGAAAACCATGGACATTATTTACAAGCAAATGCTCATCCTTTGGGGGCAAATTTTGAAGAGCTTCTGTTTATTGCAAAATACAGAAAAAACCGTAGTGTATTTTTATTTAAAGCAATTTTTGCAAGACATGGAACTGATAAGGACAGTTTAAATGTAGGGCAAAACATTTATCGTTCATACGATGATAATAGGAATGAATATAGTAATTACATTTTGCAGGGAAATCTACAAGAATTATTGTTTACAGAATTAAAGTACTCTTATTTGCTTAATCCTAAATGGAATTTGCATTTTGAAGTAGGCGTAATGTTTAAAAGAAGGGTTATGGAATATGATGATTCATATTATGATGAATGTTGTCCCATACCAAACCCAATTATTAGAAACGGTATAAATATATTTGCAGGATTAAGAACCAATCTTTTCAATTATGATATAGATTACTAAAAAGGAATGAGCGAAAAGAACAAACAAATATTGGTATATACAGACTTTACTCAAGTTGGCGACAGGGCAGTTGAGCATGCAATACAGGTAACGAAAATTTTCAAGGGCGATTTGCATCTAATGCACATAATTGATGATAACACATTCCGTTTATTCAAAAAGAAAAATGCCGAAGAGGAAACGCAGAAGGAACTGGAAAAAATTAAAGCGGAAATTAAAAACAAACATAATATTGATTGTCAAATAATTGTTGAACAAGGCTGTACTTGTGAAGTAATTAATTCAACAGCCGAAAAAATGAATGTTGCAATAATTGTTTTAGGAATTCATCAGTCAAACCAATTGCAGTTTCTTACTCCAAAAAACGCTATAAAAATCATAAAGAAATCAAGAATTCCATATTTGTGTGTTAAGGAAAATACTCCTGTTGAAAATTCGTACGACAATATTATATTGCCGTTAAATTTCTTGAAAGAAACAAAAGAAAAAGTTTCATGGGCAGCATATTTTGGTAAATTAAATAAATCATCAGTAAAAATATTTTTGCCAAAAATTCTTGATGAATACATTAAAAACAATTTGGCATTTGCTAGAAAGCTGTTAAAACAATTTAATGTTGAATTTACAGAAATAAATAGCGATAAAAGTGCATTTAATATTGATATTGAAGCAATAAAATATTCCAATAAACTTTGTAAGTGTATGCTTATTGTGATGAACAAAAAAAGCTCATCCTTTTTTGACAATATTTTTGGTGCAAGCGAAAATAAATATATTAGCAATAAATATAATGTGCCTGTTTTAATCTTAAATCCAAGAGATGACTTATATGTGCCTTGTGTTTAATTAACTTTTTTTAAGTTTAATTCCAACTTTGTTCTTTAGGATTTACAATTCGAAAGATTAAGTATGATTGGAATATTTCGTGATTACTGAATGTTTTTCTTTTCAATAAACAAGATCACTTTTTTTTATAAAACCGGATTCCTGCTTTCGCAGTAATAAAAATATGGATTGAGAGGAACTATATCACAAAAGTGAAAAAACTAAATTAAGTCAAAAGCCAAAAATCAAAAGTGTCATCCCTAGCTTGTTTAAGAGTCAAAAACTCCCTCTCCTTGCTCTACTGAACGGTCACATTGAGCGTAGTCGAAATGTAGTCGAAGTATTGAGATGGCTGGGGTGAGGCTTTATTTACTTATTAAAATTAAAAGAGGAAGTTTCTCCTTTTTTTTGTTATATTTGTAAAATAAACACTTGTAAAATAGAAATAAACCTATTTATGAACAAAAAGAAAATATTAGTATTAGGTGCCGGAATGGTAGTTAAACCAGCAGTAGATTATTTTTTGGATAAATGCAATTATCATGTAACTATTGCTACAAGAACTGTATCAAAAGCTCATGCAATAATAGGAGGAAGAGAAAATACAACTGTTATTCAATGGGATGCTACGGATTTTGAGAAGCTAGATAAAATGGTTCCCGAAGCTGATCTTGTTGTAAATTTTATCCCTCCTGCTTATCAGGTAGAATCAACTAAGATATGTATAAAGCACAAAAAGCATATGATACATACAGATTTTACAATTCCCGAAGTAACGGCAATGCACGAAGAGGCTAAAAAGGCAGATGTGTTAATCTTAAACGAAATTGGTGAAGATCCGGGTATTGATCATATGGGTATTAAAAAATCACTAGATGAAATTAAAAGAAAAGGAGGCAAAGTTATAAGTCTTGACTCTTATGGAGCAGGATTACCTTCATTTGAAGATAATAGAAACCCTTTTGGGTACAAGTTTTCGTGGAATCCAAAGGGACTGATGAAATCAGCCATGGCTTCTGGAGAATATATTAAGGAAGGTAAAATTATTGAGGCGATAAATCTTTTTGATCATTTCAATCTTGTTGACCTTGAAGGTCTAGGAACTTTTGAAACATATCCAAACAGAAAATGTGCAGTTTATAAAGAACCTTATGGACTTGATGATGATGTAAGTTTCTACAGAGGGCTACTCAGGTTTACAGGCTGGTGCAATACCATAAGAAAATTCATGAAACTGAATCTGTTAGAGTATTCAACTAATAATAATTATGAAAATCAGACATATAATGAGTTTTTAAGTCGCCTTGTAAACTCATCTAAAGATGGAGCAGAGGCAATTGCCAATTATTTAAATCTCGAAACAAATGATGATTTTATTAATAAGTTAAGATGGCTGGGGTTCTTTGAAGATAAACAAATAGCTATTAATAAAGGCTCAAATGTTGATGTATTGGTTGATTTGATGCTTAAAAAAATGTCGTATGAAAAGCATGAAAAGGATATGGCGATGATTCATGATGATATTATAGTTGATTTCAACGGCAAAAGGGAAAAATGGTCGTCAACAATGGTAGTTAATGGAATTCCGGAAGGTTACAGTGCAATGTCAAGGGCTGTTTCATTACCTGTAGCTATTTCAACAAGATTGATATTAGAAGGAAAAATAACATTGAGAGGTTCTGTATTACCTATTTACCCAGAGATATACAATCCTGTTCTTGAAGAACTTGAAGAACACGGAATAAAATTTAGTCATCAAAAGAGAATGATTGAATAAATTAGGCAAAGCTTTTTAAAAATTACGTTTGCCAACATATTGCCGTAGTTTCAAATGATGTTTGAAGTTTAATCTTAGTCATTTCTGGTACACCCAAAGTCATTTCTGGTGCACCCAAAGTCATTTCTGGTACACCCAAAGTCATTTCTGGTGCACCCAAAGTCATTTCTAGTGCACCCAAAGTCATTTCTGGTGCACCTAAAGTCATTTCTGGTGCACCTAAAGTCATTTCTGGTGCACCCAAAGTCATTTCTTGTGCACCCAAAGTCATTTCAGGTGCACCCAAAGTCATTTCTGGTGCACCTAAAGTCATTCGGGGACGTTCTAAAATCATAAATCTAAAATTAAAAAAGGGAATTTCTTTCTTTTTTTGTTAATTTTGTTGGTATTGAGTTGTCCGTATCTCATTTGAAGCCCTAACAACATGTCGGCGATAGCTGGATTAAAATTATTGTTTATGGAAACAAAATATAATTTAGATGTATCTTTTCCTTCAATTAACCTAGATTCTTATGACCCTGATTATGAAAAGTGTGAAAAATCACATAATGCACAAATAATTAGTGAAAAGAACAAGATTGAATTAAGAATATACTATAATTCAAAAACTAATTTTGACAGAAAACTAAGTCTTTGGTCTTATCACTTGAATTGGAAAGATTTTGGCAAATATATTAAAACAAGCAATTTTAGTTCAAATCAGCGAATAAAAAATATTGACCTATCGGAATCTCAAATTATTAGTACAAGTTTTAGCAGTAGCTATGATAGTAATAATATAAGCTATATAAGTGTTTTTATAAATTGTATAAAATTAATATTGAACCCGAATGAAGATAAAAAGAATACTTCTGAATTTTATTTAAATGATTCAGGTTTTAAAATGGTTAGTAGTTTTTATGCTACACTATTTCAAAACGAAGAAAAATTCACAATACGAAGGATGGATAAAAGAGAAACATTTTATAAAATTGGAAATGCAGAATTTAGACCAGAATTTAATTTTTTTACATCTGACGCAAGAGTGTCAAAAGAAGCGAAAATCATTAAAGAGCCAAAAATTCAATTTAGATACAATGATAATATAAAGGAGAAAGATGCTATAAGGTATGCTGAAATAGTCTGCCTTTTATCTTCGTTTTATTATAATGTTAAAATAGATTACACTGTTGCTAAAATTTATTTAACAAACAAAACGATAATAATACAAAAAGTAATAGAACAACAATTACTTAAGCCTACTGTTTTTGGGTTAAGAGGTGTAGGATATAACAAAGGATTTCATTTCTTATTAAGTAGTAATTGGCAAAATTCTGCACAAAAAAACTTTAAAAAACTATGTGAAGCAATTGAGAAATATAATCAATCAAGAGTTGTTGATGGGAGTTCAAAATTTTTACTTCGATATAATATTATCGAAATTTGTAAGAGTGGAAAAAGAATATCTAGTCCAGAATTTGAAATTGTCTTAAATAATAAAGAAGTTAAAAATAAGTACGACCAAGCTCTTACCAAGTTATTAGAAACTATTAGTGATAATGAACAAGGCGATTTTAAGATTAAATGGGAAAGTATTAAAAACAAATTAAAATATAAATCCATGAAAAGCCCAATTGAAGAATTTTTAAAAACCCAAAAATTAAAACCTGAAGATTTTCCAATTAGCCTAAAAGATATAATTCAAATGAGAAGTGATTTAACACATGGGAGTATAAATAGCATTTCTCCTGAAAAATTAGAGAATGCAAATGTTATACTATACAGAATAACCGGTATTTTAATCATGAACCTTTTTGGCATAAATGAATGGGAATTTGATAAACATTTTAATTAAAAAACCTCAAATAAGGTACGGACAACATGTCCGCACCAGCCTTAATTTTTGTCTTTTGTCTTTTGTCTTTTGCCTTACATAACTCCTACTCCACCTTAACTCTTATTCCTTCCGAATGGCTTGCAAACTCAGGTGCATACATACATTGTATTGTAGTAATACCGTTCGAGAAATCGCCACGATGCTGTACACGCAATGGATACTCAAACACATAAGTTCCCTTTGGCATATACGATATAAAAAAGTTTGTTGCAGCATCTTTGGTGCTTTCATAATATCCAAGTCCGTCCTGATATTTATATCGGCTAATTACATTTATTGGCTCAAAACCCGAAGCACGCATATCTTTCATATGCACATATTCCATCGAGCGGTCTACACGCAACTCAATACGCACAATTATTTTATCGCCAACTTTTAGTTTTGCTTTATCGCCAATTGGCTCAATAACTTTTCCTGCATCGGTATTGCGTTCAATAAATAGTTTTTTTGTTAGTTTTAAAGGAGTTTCGTGTGTAGTTATTTTATCAAGCTGTTCAAAATACTGCCAGTAAACAGCACCCCATGCCACACCTTCGTCTTTTTTTGTAACAGTAACATTTCCCATTTGGGGAGTAATTTCTCCTTTGCCCCACGAAGTTTTGAAATATCCTGTTCCTGCTTCTATTTTTACATCATCCATCTTTTTTGGGTCAATTACCATATCGCCCATTTTTATTTCAACAAGTTGGTCGCTATCTAACCAGTCTGCACCACGTAGCAAGAGTGCATAAACAGCCTCTACGGTAGCTTTGGTAGTTTTCCAGTCTTGCGTTTGCTTTTGTTTTAGCAACCATACTTTAAGGTTTTCAACAGATTTCTGATCGTTTGCTACTTCATCAAAAACTTCTATTAACAAAGCTTGCCTTTCAATAGGTGCCTGATACCAGTAATATCCTACCACATCTTTCCAGTACATTCCCATTTCTTCGCTGTTTGTTGAGTTTTCGCGTAATGAATTAACAATATCCATAGCTGTTTTTTTCTCTTCGTAGCGATGCAATGCCAAAGATATCATGCCCTGCATATATTTGCTTTCGCTTAACCAATACTTTTTTGCTTGTCCTTTATAATAATCAAAGGCTTCTTGTGTTTTTTTAGGAATTGGCACATCGGTAAAATAACTTCTTGCATACAGATATTGTATTTGAAGATATCCTATATGTTTCTTTTTCATTTCTTCGGCAGAATAATAACGCTTTAGATAATTGTAATCTTCCTTTATCCTTATATCAAGATAATTGATGCCGTTTTTAACCATACTCCACACGCTTTTTTCTTCTTTTACGTTTTTCACTCCCAAATTATCGAGATGCCCCATGCCTGTTACAATATGCTGAGTAATATAACGACTTTCGGGCATTCCTGTAAACCATGGCCATCCACCATTTGACGATTGCATTTTTTCCAGTTTCCTGATAGCAACATTAAGCTCATTGCCCATTTTATTTAAATCGAATAATAAACCTACACGTTTTTTGCGTTCTGTTTCGCTTTGTGCATTAAGTACCCAAGGGGTTTCCTCAAGCAATAAAGCTTTTAGCTCCTGATTTTTTTCAAGATTAGATAATAATGCTTTACTGTCGGGAGTATTTTTCCATGCATCAAATACTCGCTTAATTTTTGGTGATGAGTTTGCAATATGCGACGCCAAAGAGTTTGCATAATATCGCGAAAATATCTGCTCGGCACATTCGTAAGGATACTCCATAAGATATGGCAATGCCTGTACAGCATACCATGCGGGGTTTGAAGTAAATTCAAGTGTTACTTTATGATGTTTTAGAGTTTTTGAACCACCTGAATTAATAAGCTTGGTAAACTCAAAAGTTTTTGTTTGCATTCCTCTCACTGGTAAAGGCATTGTTTCGGTTACCAACATTCTGTTTGTAAGAACAGGTAATGCTCTTTCTTCGCCATCGCTATGTTTTCCCGATTTTGCAACAACTTTAAAACTTATTGCTTGTACTCCGTCAGGAATTTCAAGATTCCATACCACAAGTGCATTTTGTTTTAACTTAACAGTAAATTTCTTTTCTGCATTTTCGCCTTTTGCAAAAATATTTTCAACAGGTTTCATGGTAATTGCATCAAACAATTCAAGCCTTATCTGTCCGTCAATATCTTTTTCTGTAAGATTACTTACCTTAACAGGAAATTCAATTTTATCGCCTTCGCGGAAAAATCTTGGGGCATTTGGCATTACCATTAACTCCTTTTGAGTAATAAGTTCGTTTTGGATAAAGCCCAGCTTAAGGTCTTTTGTGTGTGCCATTCCCATCATTTTCCATTTTGTTAAACTTTCGGGAATAGTAAATGATATTATTACCTCGCTATTTTCATTTGTCATTAAATGTGGAAAGAAAAATGCCGTTTCGTTAAAATTGCTTCTTGCTTTAACATTGTCTAATCCTCCTTTATCTCCACCTCCATTGTTTTTGCCATGTCCTTTGACACCTTGTCCTTGTGCCTCTTGTCGAGTTGAAGATGTAGTAATGTCAGAAACTTCCCTTACAGTACTTTCTTCGTCCATATCATATTCTTTTTCTGTTTCGGTATAATCACCAGCCATAGCTGCATCCGGTGACATTACAGATTTCATTACAGCTCTGTCTCTACCACCATTTTTGCCTCTATTCCTACCTGATGAAGGATAAGAATAATGGCTTCTGCCATAGTAACTAAATCCAAACCAGTTTAAATATTCATAATTCTCGTATGGCATTGCGTAATAATCATCAAAATTCTCTTTGTAAAGCGAAGAAGAAGAAGTTCCAAATCTCCCGCCCGTTGCATACATTGAAGAATAGTAGCTGTCAAAAACATTAAAATTCCATGAATTTGCTCTAAACTCATCTAAAGATGCATCGTATAATGTGGCAAGCATTTCGGCTGCTACTTTTTCACCTTTAGGTCCTTTTATCTTAATTCTCCACTCTTCATTCTCGCCCGGCAATAGTTTGTTCCTGAATGTTTCAAATTCAATATCAAGCTCTTTGTTTTTATAAGGAACACTAATTGTTGATGAATGAGTATAAAAACGATTTTCTTTAATAAAAGTAAAATGTACAGAGAAGTTGCCTCTGTGTTCTTCTTTTATTCCAATTTCAATAAGCTTTTGCTCGTTGTTTAAGTTTATCCATTCTTTACTAATAATTTTATCTTTGTGTTCAATTTCATACATAACTTTTACATCCTTATCTGCCGAGCCAATTATAAACTTGGCAAATTCTCCGGGCTGCCCACTTGATTTAATTACAGAAAACAAATCAATAGTGTTATGTGGTATTTTGCCGGTTTCGTCGGCATATAAAGTAAAAAAGCTTTCATTTTTAATATCATTTCCAAACGCATCAACAGAATTCATTTCAATTACATAACGCCCTACTTCCCAATTTTTAAGTTTTGTTAGTTCAAGCTTTTTTGATTTCTCTGTATCAAAATTTGTTTTAAATACTTCTTTCTCTCTTTTAAGATTATGAATATTATTTTCGTCTTTATAGATATTACCGGGGAATTTTTCTTTCCATTCTGCTTCTGTATAAATATATTCATCAGGTTTTTGCCACCTTCTGCTTCTTAAAGGCATATCTACATCACTAAGTTTAAATACTTTAATACTACCCTTTGCATTTACATACTCTCCGCTTAAATTTGTAGTATATATATCAAAGGTGTCTTTATCGTTCTTATTTATTTTATCATAAATACTAGTACTTAAACTTAGTGCTACGTAACCAACCCTAATATTACTCTGTGTACTTTGAGTTTCTCCGTTAATATCCGTTACATCAACAACTATTTTATAATTGAAATCTAAATAATCGCTTTTTGGCATAGAAATATCGGGTACGGCTTTAAACTTAATAATGTATTGTCCCTTTTCATCTGATTGTACCGTTCCGTTTTCAATTTCAGTTTCAGAATATGAAAATCCCCAATACCGCGACCACCAACCTCGCCAATTAGGTGTTCTAACTATTCTGTAGTTTACAATAGCATCTGTAAGCATTGCACCTGAATATGCTTTTGCTTCACCCTTAATTTCTACTGTATCGTTTAAAAGATAATCGCCATCAAATGGAAGCATCTTAACTTCAAACTTAGGTCTTTTGTATTCTTCAACAGAAATATATTTTGAACCATAAGGTGTTTGTATTTGCATATTTCCATTTAATAAGCCTAATGGAATATCAAACGTTCCGCTAAATGTTCCATACTCGTTTGTTGTAAGTTTCAGTTCTGTTATTTTCTGATAGTTAACATCATAAAAGGTAACAGTAACGGAAAAATTTTCTGCAATTACTTTATTTTTATCATTAACTTCAAGAGTTATTCCTTTAAAATATATTGTTTGTCCGGGGCGATAAATTGCTCTGTCGGTAAATATTGTTGTGGCATAATGTTTTTCTTGTTTATAATTGTAATCATAAGAATAAAATGCGTTTTCGCTATGCAAAATATCTGTTCCATTTTTAAAGGTAAGGTAAAAGTTATTATAATTCTTTTTATCTAATTTAGGAATTGTGATGTATCCATTTTCGTCTGTTATAAAAGTAGCCGTTTTAATTCTAACATATTTCCTGAATTTATAATCATATTTACTTACAAATTGGTCAACAGTAACCTGACTTAAAGGCTCACCGGTTTTTCTGTTTAGCACATAGAAATCGTACATTCCCTCTTTTTTCTGACGACTTACATAACTAATATTAGAAACATCAAATACGTCAAAAGCAAGCATGTTTTCGTTATATGTGAATTTTTCGGTGTTTGAAATAAATAATACATAAGTTCCATTAGATATGCCATCAAGTAAAACTTCGGCAGAATGAGAATTAAAATCGTTATCATAAGGGAGATTTACAACTTTCTGGTCAACAACTTCCGATTCGCTTAATAAACGGTCAATTAATTTAGTTCCCCATAATTTTTCCTGTAGTTTCTTTAATTTATTATAATCAATTTTAGCAATTCTTATATATGCTTTTGAAAGATTTTTGTATGTAATTTTTGCAGAAAAAGTATTATTTGGAATAACAACATCTTCAATTTCGGCAGATAAATTATGTGTTTCAATAGTAGCTCTTAAACTTTTGCATTTTAAACTTCCTGTTTCTTTTGGGAATTTCTCCATTGTCTTCACACAAATTTCATGTGCTGTTTTGTTATACCATTTATACTTTTCTGTAGATTTATTTGTAGCATTATATGTATTTCCTTTACCATTATAATATGCAGCAATTAAATACGATACTTCTGATGAATAAGGAATATTCTTAAATTTATTTTTTAAATTTTTTAGAGATTTAAGATAAAGACTGTCTTTAATTTCACTAACAGAATTATAATAAACAAAATGAATACGGCTAATATCTGAGCTTATCAAAGCTTCTTTATTATCATCATTTAATCTGAATTTTAAAAGGTCTTGCAATACTTTTATTCCATAAAATTGTAAAGCAAGAGTATCGCTTGTTTGAATATTACGATTAATAAAATCTTTAGCATCTGCAAAGTAAAATTCTTCTGCAAGCATAAATTTATCAGCAGGGTGAGTTAATGTAAGTTCTGTGTTTGAATAAAAATTAATTGCTCTGTGAGCTAAAAAGTCATAAACGGTAGGTCTGATCTTTTTAGTTATATCATAATCAACTATTACCTCATCAAATACATCAATAGAAATTTTTTGAAGTTTTTCTTTGTCTTTTAATGATTGCTGATAATGTTTTATCACTTTATCGGCAAGTTTATTTAAATCCCAAGTTTTAATATCGTCTGTAACAAAATTTATTGTTTCAGTTCTATTATAAAATTTCCACCTGTTATTTTGGTAATACATCCAGTACATTTCTGCCAACATAGAATGCATCATCGCATTAGCAGGAAACTCTGTTTTAACAACTTGTTTTTCAAGTTCTGCAACAGCATTTTCAAAAGCATCCTCTTCATACATGTTCAGATATTTCATCCTGTAAATAGTTGCTTTTAATATCTGATCGGAATTATTCTCCTGCAAAGCTTTTTCATAGATCTTCTCAACAAGCACTATTGCTGATTTAGGCAAGCCTAATCTATCAAGGGAATCAACTTTTGCCCATTCGGTTTTATAATTATCACCGCCTTCAAGAATGATTAAATTATCGTTAATTGAAAATAAATTGCTTAAACCTGCAGTAATTACAAAAGCTGAAAACACTGCTAACACTAACAAACTACGTAGTTTCATAATCATTATTTTTTTAATGTATTAATATTTAAAAATAGTAAAGCTTTATTGATAAACAAAAAATATTTATAATCATCCGTATTCTCTCCAAAGTATAGGGAATGATTTTCTTCAATTACCCCATCCCTAAAGGGTGTATAGAAAATCAATTTGTTCCATTTAGGGTTAGGGTTAAACAAATAGATTTTCATAATATTTAACATATTTAGAGGTAAATAAATATACAGACATTCATTAATATATTTCACTAATGATACTTAAAAACTAATTTTCCATAATTTTTATTTTAGTTTTTGAAAAAGTGTAAGATTAAACTGATTTCAGAAGCTTAGGTAATATAAAAAAGTGAATATAAATATTGTAAAAACAGGGCTTTAGCCCAAAAGTCTTTTAAGTCCATGCTTAATTAATAAATTCTTCATTTTTTTTTGGGCTAAGCCCATTTAATTTTTGCACTTCAATCACCGACCTAAAAATTTTCGAGAAATCGGAACAGGCTGGGGCAACTGAATAGACAATTGTTGATTTTTTCCGAAATCAATTAGAATTTTCGAAAAAAACATTTGAAATTATTCCGTTTATCAATGAAAATGTGATAAATGTCAATTAAATTTCAATCCCAGGCAACCTTTTAGTAAAAATTGGAGTCTATTAAATATACACAACAGATTAAAGTTATGAAAACTGTTTTTCTAAGAAAAGTAATAATCCCAATAGCAATTGCAATTTGCTTTATAGTTGTCAGTTACTTTGTTTTTATGTTATTAAATTAATTTTTTTGAAAAATAACTGGTTTCAAAAGCAACCTTTTTGAATATCTTTACGTCTATAATATTACAACAGAGCTTTACTTGTACGAATCCTTACTTAGCTACAAATCGGTAATGTTAAGCGGTAAATTAATGTTGAAATAAAGGGCAGTCATTCAATTGATTGTCCTTTGTTGATTTTATGAATTCAACTTTACGGCTGTTCCAAAAGCTAATATCTCAGAACATCCTTGCATAACAGCAGAAGTTGTAAAACGCATTCCAACAATTGCATCAGCATTTATTTTTTTTGCTTCTTCTATCATTCTTTCTAAAGCCTGACTTCTTGAATCGTCCAGTAGTTTGGTATATTCTGATATTTCACCGCCAACAAGGTTCTTAAAGCCTGCAAAAATATCACGTCCAATATTTCTTGCTCTAACAGTGTTTCCTTTCACTAAACCTAATGTTTCAAGTATTTCTTTTCCTGGTATTAAATCTGAAGTTGTAACAATCATAATTATAAATTTAAGTTAATCAATAATATTTTGAATTACTCTTAATTTGTGTGAATATTTTTTTGTCTCACTGTTGTAAATTCCCTGATGATCAAGTTTATCAATTCTTACTTTGCCTGATGCATGAATAATTAATTCATTTACTAATACCACTCCCGTATGGGTGATTATTCCATCTGTATTTTCAAAAAATGCAAGATCTCCAGGCTTTGCTTCATGTATAAAATTTAATGTTGTACCTAAATTAACCTGCTCTTTTGCGTCGCGAGGCAAATCAATACCATTTAATTTGTATAAAATTTGAGTGAAACCACTACAGTCAATACCAAATGGAGTACGACCACCCCATAAATATGGTGCATTTAAATAAATTTTAGATAGGTCAACTATATGCTTTCTTACATCATTACTTTTATTATAAGCATCAATTAGTTTGTACTCAACATTATTGTTTTTAAATATATTAGTATTTTCATCATAAAAGTGCAGCAAACTTCCCGGAACAAGTTGAGTTATTTCTTTAGTTTTTATACATTCTACTTTTGTTAATAGTTTATTTGTAAAAACAGGTTTGGCTGTGCTCATTTTTTCGAAAGCCTCTTGTTCAACCTCTTTAAACATTTTTTCATCAATCCAGCCTTCATAATTATCGTGAGCTAACTGAATAAAAAACCAAGTTTTCTTCTTTTCAATAATAGTAAATAACTCTCCAAACAAAACCTGACTCACCATTTCACTTTGCTCTGCAGGCTCATTTCGTAAGGGAATAATTGTTGATATAGCTATGCCAAACCTCATTGTGTATATAAGTTCCTTTGTTCTAATAAATAAATAAAACAGGTGCCTAAATTAATAAAATTTAATCAATTCATTTATCATTGTAAATTTCATATTTAAATTTATGAACATAATTAATTAGTTGTTTTTGTAATTATTTAATGTTGTGCAATATACCCGAATCCTTTTTTGCAAAATCATGTTCAATTTTTTTTTAAATTGTTTGAACAAATTGACTTTAAAAATATTTATTTAAATTACTCCTTTTTTATCAGACAATATACATCAATCCAAAATTTCAATACGTTTTTCATTATCAATATACATTGAAGGCGTGCCTTCATATTCAATAATTTTTCCAGTAACACAAATCTTTTTACCAGTTAGTTCTTGTTCCGGTTTGTAACTAAAATTAACAATATTGGAAGACCAAATAGTTATAGAAAAAATTTGATTAGGAAAGGCTTTATCAAGGTTAATAAAAACATGGTTATTTCTTGATTTGTGAGAGCTTACTACTGTCCCACAAACAGTAACTTTTTTATTTGAATTAACATATTGCTTTGCTTGAACTGAATTCACACAATTTTTTGATAATTCTTTTAGAGGAGCAACATTAAACTTTGATTTCTTTGGCAAGAAAGGTTTATAATTCGTTTGTTTTTCTATAATTAGCTCAAGACTATCATTTAGGTTAGCAAAAAAATCTATTCCTATAAATGTTTCAATGCTATCAATGCTTACGGCATAATACTCTATTGGATATTCAAGTTCTTTATGTGGAACAAGAAAACCTATTGCCCTATTATTTTCTTTATCAAAAGCAATTTTATAGAAATATTCAGGAACACTTACTTTATTAATACTACGAAAAACAGGTGATAATTTATCAGTAAGTACCGGACCTGTTAAAATAAAAAGCTGTATTTCATTTTCATACACATAAGACCTTAACATTCCTTCCAGTTTTGCCCAACCTTCTCTGTTAAAATCAGCAAGTTGTGGACTCATATTTGAATAAAAATAAGATTCTGAAAGAGCCGTTTTGGACCATTTAAAATCTGCTGAAGGTGCAAGATGTCCTCTGTCATAACCAAAACCATCATAAACGGTTTTACCATTTTCTTTATATTTTAAGAAATAATCTTTTTCAACTGCAGTACCTGTTTTAATATTTGTATCAGGTCTAAAATCATTGCTTCTACCAGCACTGCCTTCTATTATTTCTGTTGAAATTATATGAGCTACCCATTTTGCCTGTTCATGATTTTCGGAATATACAAGCATCATAGCTTGATGTTCTATCAGTTCTTCACCTTCTTCTAATTTAGGTAAAGCAAATTCTTTTAATTGCTCACGAATATATTCTAATTGTATTTTTTCTTTTTCTTTTTTGAGCTTATTAATTTTAAAATTATATCCATTTATTTCTTTATTGATATTTTCTATTTTTTGTTTTAATTCTTGACTAAAGCAAGCATTTAAAGAAATAATTAACAGGGAAATAAATACAATAGTTTTTTTCATGACTCAAATTTTTCTACATCCTATATTTAAACACTATTATTAAACGTTTTTTTTTGCAAAAGGTTTTTGTACGAATAAAAGCAGACTAAACCCCGATTATGCAATAGAAATTTATTTTTATTTCTATTGCATAGTTTGGGTTAAATTATTAATTATATATAATATTTCATCAATTCCACCCATATTTTACAGCATACCAAATAGCAACAAACTCTTCTATTGTTACATCTCCATCTATTGTAAATTCAATATCACTTGAATAAGAAGAAGTGCCTTTATATACTTTACCTTCTCTAACTGTAGCAATAATATCACTTGTATAAGATGATGTTTCTTCGTAAATTTTACCTTCATTTATTGTCATTACAATATCACTACTATATGAAGAATTTTCTTTATAAACCTTACCATCAGAAACATTATAAATAACATCGCTTGAATAAGAACTATTGTTCCTATAGATTTTATTTACTTGAATATTGCATATTACATCCGAAGAGTAAGTTGAATTTTTCTTGTAAACTTTTCCATTTTTAAGATTACAAATTACATCACTGCTATATGTGGATGTACCCTTATATACTTTTATTTGAGCAAAGATTGATGAAACAGAAAAAAATATTGCCATTAAGCTCAAAACTATAGTTTTCATATTATACGATTTGAATTTTCTTTCAACAAAAATTATTCCATTAAGCATTTCAAAAATTTACAAAAAAAAATTTCAACCTCCTGTCATTCATTTTTCTGTATTTTGAAAATCATTAAAAACCGCTCGCATTCACCTGTTCTATTATTGGTTATGGAAAAGTGTCATAAATAGGTCATAATTTACAAAATAAAAAAACCAGAGACTTACAAAGTCTCTGGTTTTGAAGTAGCGAGGGCATGATTCGAACATACGACCTTTGGGTTATGAGTGCAAAAACCCAAAGGTCGCTATGATTTTACCTGACACCAAATGAGCTTAAATGACTTATATGCAATTTTATACAAAATTCATAAAAAATCTTAAAATGTCATAAAATGCCCTTTCATGTCAAAAAAGTATCATAAATGTATCATAGATTTTACTTGTTTATTTCGTTTTTATTCAGTATCTTTGAACATTTAAAAATGAAATTATTTCAAATTATTTAATCAAAAGTATAATAAAAAATGTCATCAGTTAAAGCCGTTTTATATAAATTCAATAAAAATAAAGATGGGACTATGCCAATATATATCAGAATAACAAAAGATTCCAAACAAAAATATATTCCTACAGAAATTTTTTTGGAAGAAAAACACTGGAACGATGTCACAAAAAAAGTTAGAACCAATCACCCCAATTCTACAAGACTAAATAATTTGATATTTTCTAAATTGGTTGAAGCACAGAATATTATATACGATAAAGAAAAAGATCGACAACCCGTAACTGCGATTGGGTTACAATTAGAGATGCTAACACATCGAAAAAATGAGATGTTTATCGAATTTGCAGAACGCCATATGAAGATGTTAGGGCTTCAAAATAAGCTGAATGTGAAAAGACCCGAAGAGTCAAGGCTAAATAATTTTAAAGAATTTTTAAATCATAGAGATATTGCATTCCATGAAATAACTGTCCGAAAATTGCAGGAATTTCAAATATGGCTAATGAATGAAAAAGAGGTAAGCCAAAGAACAATTATGAATCATATGCTTTCTATACGCACCCTCTATAATAAAGCTATATATGAGGGGCTAATAAAGCGTGATCTTTACCCTTTCGGTAGAGGTAAGATTAGTATAAAAAGAATAGAATCTCAAAAAATTGGCCTGGATGAGGATGAAATCCTTGCTTTGGAAGGCCTTATTCTTGAGGAAAACACTCCACTTTGGCATGCAAAGAATCTGTTCTTGTTCTCATTCTATACAGCCGGTATGCGTGTTTCAGATCTTTTACGCCTTAAATGGTCAGATATCCATCAGGGAAGACTTTTTTATACTATGGGCAAGAACAACAAGAAAGTATCATTTAAACTACCTGAAAAAGCACGGAACATACTTAAATTTTATAAAGAGGATAAAGAGAACAGGGATGACTATATATTTCCGGAACTGAAAAATACAGTAGACAATAAAGATGTTCTGGTAAAAATCAATACCTCCAATAAGACCATTAATAAATATTTAAAAAAACTTGGCGATATGGCTGGGATAAAAAAGAACATGAGTATGCATATAGCAAGGCATTCTTTCGGGAATATTGCAGGAGACAAGATCCCTATGCCTATGCTTCAGAAATTATACAGACACTCGAGTTTGGAAACAACTGCTATCTATCAACAGTCATTTATTACCAAAGACGTGGATGATGCACTAAATGATGTACTGAACTTTTAATAATTTATCTATGGAAAATAAAAGACTAAAAATAAAAGCTCCACAATCATTGTTAAATTATACCAACAAAATATTTGAAAATTATGAAAATGAGACTCAGAAAAAGCTAGATAATTGTGAATCAACGATAAAAAAAATTAATTATCTTGATAAGGAATTACTTCTATTAGAGTTAAAAATAAATCAAGATGAAATTAAACTTGGTAATACAAGCTCAGCTATACCAAGTAAAAAAATTCGCATTCTGGAAAATTTTAAAGATTTTTATATTAAGGTAAGAAACAAAGAAATCAAGTCTACTTATATAGATAAGTTTTACAAATCATTTTTGTACACTGGCGGACAAAAAGATTTTCAAATATCCAGATTGTATTCAAAGTTAAAAAAAGGATATTTGTCAGAAAATACCAAGAAAGAAGACTTTTTGAAACTATTCACAAATAAAGTACTGAATAATTATATTATCTGGGAAAAGGATGATGCAGAGCTTTGTTACTTAATAAAGCTATTGTTTTCAAAATTACAAATAAGACCCCATACAAAATGGAAAATTGTTCACCGGTGGTTTAGAAATAAATATAATGAAGAATATGTTATAAGAAATTTAAAAACACTTAAACCTCCGCATATATCAAAAAGAAGCGATATTGATAGTATATTTAACTACGCTTTTTCATAGTCTACCTTTTTTTATTATATCCATATTATAATTATCATATAATTTTCTTTTTATTTGATTACATGGGTCTTGTTGGTCTACCCTATCTACGCACTCATATACACTCCCCTGTCTATCTTTATATTAATGTATTTTTTTCATTGTTAGTGATTATATTTGCATGTCTATTAACTATTTAAAAAATTAGTCATGAAAGAAAATGAAAATACAGACCATACGATTAAGGTTCTTTCTGAGATAAAGCAGATACTAATTGAACTTTCAGAGAACTCTAAAACTATATACGATGAAAATGGTTTAATGCGACTGTTGAACATATCCAAATCAACTTTAAATCGACTTAAGAGCAGAGGCAAGATCGCATACTCGCAGGGAAGGGATACCGGCAAATGCTGGTTTACATTTAAAGATATTGAAGATTTTTTAGAAAACAACAAAAAGAAAACTTTTTAAGCTATGGAAAATACTATTAGAAAATGTAAATATTGTAAAAATGAGTTACCCATGAATGCTCATGGAAACCGTGAATTCTGTATGCCACCAGAAAAGAATTTAATAAATCGATCTGCAGAAATAGATCCACTTTCCTGCAAATATAAGTTCGAAAAAAAGAAGATTCAGAATAAAAGATTGAAACAACAAGATGAAGATTATAGAACAATATTAAATAGTATTGCCTTAATGAGACTTTTAAGAAAGCAAGATGAAGTAATAACAACAAAAGAAATATTAAAGAATAGTGGATTTAATGAAAACTACTATGATAACTATGTTGCTTTAGATGAAGAAACTATTTATATCATTAGCGATTATAGGGTTGTTATAACAAAAGATAGTGATAAAGTACGAATCTATAAGGAAAAATAATTATGTATCAAAACAAAGGAATGTTTAGTAAACCAGTTGGACTTATTGATACTGAAACTTACTCAAATTTAATAGAGAACAATGAGCAAAAGTGTTCATTATTGTTACCAATTCTAATGGGTGTATTTATTTGTAGCCTTAGTATTATTACAGTAACGTATATTGTTCGTCAATGCTCTATAAAAAACAATAATAAATAAATAATTGATTTCTGACAATGAAAAACTCGATATTCAATCAAAAAAGATACTGGAATTTTGTGCAATATTTCATGATATTGGCAGAACGATTAATGGAATTGATGATTATCATGGTATTAAAAGTATAAGAAAACTACAAAAAATGAATTTTAATTCCACCCATATTTTACAGCATACCAAATAGCAACAAACGCTTCTATTGTTACATCTCCATCTATTGTAAATTCAATATCACTTGAGTAAGAAGAAGTGCCTTTATATACTTTACCTTCTCTAACTGTTGCAATAATATCGCTTGTATAAGATGATGTTCCTTCGTAAATTTTACCTTCATTTATTGTCATTACAATATCACTACTATATGATGAGTTGTTTTTGTACACTTTTCCATCTATTATATTATAGATTACATCGCTTGAATATGAACTATTATTCTTGTATATTTTATTTCCCTTAATATTGCATTTTACTTCAGAAGTGTAAGATGAATTATTCTTATATACTTTGCTTTCTGAAAGATTGCATATAACATCACTGCTATATGTGGATGTACCTTTATATACTTTTATCTGAGCAAAGATTGATAAAACAGAAAAAAATATTGCCATTAAGCTCAAAACTATAGTTTTCATATTATACGATTTGAGTTTTCTTTCAACAAAAATTATTCCATTAAGCATTTCAATAGATACACATCATATTGAGTCAATATTTAGCTTTATTTAAATTAATCATCAAACATCGCAAAATCATATACACATATTAAATTTTTATTATTGATTGCTTATTCGATATAATTTCCTATTTTTCAATTTCTTGTGGCGTTAATAATCCTTTACTATTAAAATAATAATATTTTGATATTTCTGAAATTAAGGCCTCTGAAATCAATCTAAAAGGGATATGTTTTGCATATTTAATTACAAAAAAATTCGGCGTTTTGCGAAAAAATGCGCATAATTTCAAGAAAATACAAATTTTATTAATCTCTCCTTTTATATTTTAATATGGAATTAATTACTTTATTATTTAATAAATTAATTTAAAATGATTTTCAATGGTTTTATAGTCAGAATTTCCTCTTATCTGTTTTTTAAATCGAATGATCTTCTTAAAAATTTATCTTTAACTTATTGTTACTAATTTACATTTGTAACTCATAATTAATAATAGTTTCTTCTTGTGCATCAAAATAAAAACTTTCAAATTCATTTACATCTACTATTCTTGGTTTTGTTTCATTTTTATTTATTGAAAATCCTTTAGCACTTCCATCTGCTCTATTTAATACAATTGTTGGAAATCCTTTTATTATCTTTATTTTTAAATTATTGTTAAGTCTAACTTGAATCTTTTGTGACTGGGTTTTTTCTTTTAATATTATCTTTTTCATGCAAATTTTTTATTGCAAAAATATATAAAACATCTTGTTTTAATCCAAAAATTCTTTTACCATCTTATCCTGTTTAGGCATTAAAGAAAAAAGTCCGTTTGCAAAAGCAGAACATGTATAAGCTATTCCATTAAACTCATTAATATCAAGCAATATTTGATCTCCTAATTTAAACGATTTTTCATTCTTAATTGTTTTGTAAGACAAATTGTTTACTGTAATACCATTTTTTCTTAAATCATATGTTATTTCTGTTTGTTGTCCATCAATTTTAGTCCAATATTTTAATGATATCCATTTTAAACACAATTCTGTTGTAGAAGAATTCTTAATATCTTTTTCTCCAACTACTCCATCCCTGTATACAAAGCAATTTCGTATTTTATTGATTGACAAAATTTCATCTTTATATGGAAGAGAGTTATTAAGAAGTTTTTCTATTTTTTCGATGAAGTCAGGAAAATGAAATTTCTCAATATCATTCTCAATTTTTTGAAATTCTTTATCAAACTCCTCTCTTGTTTTTGGATATCGTAGTTCTAGAGAAAGTGTATGAAATTTTAAATACCTATATGTTTCTTTTAAACTTTTTGTCAATCCGTTTATGAATTCTTCAAAAGCTTTTATTAATACCCAATTCAGTGTTTTCTGCTTTTGTTCACTTATTGTAGGTTTACTTTTTTTATCATCAATCACTATTGGAAAACTATCAGTGGGAAGTGGTTTGTGTATATCAATATTAGATGCTTCCACTGCATAATAAATATTAGTTAGACAATCTGTTATTTCTTTTAAATGCAATATAAACTTATTTGTAAGCTCTTCTAATTCAAATTTTATTTCAATTTTTTCGTCTTTCATTTTATCTTTGTCTTACCCACATCGTAGGAATAAAAGCTGCCAAAGCAATTATTATGAGTCCTACATAAGGTAAAATATTCAAAAATCCCTTCATAATTCGAATCTTCTATTTAATATACCCCACAACGCACACAATAGAACGCGTTTTAATACTTTTTATTTAATGTTAGCAACTGGTTTTATTTCATTTACAAACCCATAGTATGGAATAAGAGTTTTACCATCTGGCATTTCACTGTATGCTCTATAATATAAATATTTATTGTTTTTATCAATTCCCTCAAAAATTTCTCCTATAGATTTGTGAATCTTATCATTTTCAAATCTAGTTAAATTAGTGTCATTTAAATCTAATTCTGTCACATATTCTATCATAGGAAAATATCCTTCATGGCTGTTAATAGGGTATACGTTAATAATTATGGGTTTTGAGTCAATATTAGTAATCTCAAAAGGAAGCTGGTATTTGTTTGGTATCTCTTTAAATATTTTATCATTAAAATCTTTCATTTCATCATTAATCTGATATTTCCAAAATTCACCAGCTGGATGAGCAACTAATTTAGCTAGAAATATACTAATTGTAGCATCTACTAAATATCCTTTTTCATATTCGTTTATTGATTTTTCGTATAGTTCTGGAGCTATTAGTCCATTTATTGAATATTGTCCAATTTGAAAAATATTTAATTTCCATCCATCATTATATTTCCCATATATATTTGTAATTAATACCCCATTCTCAAGTAATAATAGAGAAATAAACATTTCTTCATTTAAAGCCTGATAATGTATAATATAATCGTTTTGACCGCTTATACCAGACATAACAGTATTACCAATACCTGTATTTGTATTTTTGACATAATACTGATCTAAAATTTCAAAATCTGAATTAGTAATAAAAGTACTTGCTTGTTGAATTAAAGTATCAACATCAATGTCCTTTTTTTCCTTTAACTTTTCAGACAAAAGTTCTTTTAAAATTGTTGGTTTATTTTTAGTTATAGCTTCTAAAACTTTAGTGTCAAGACTTTCTATATCACGTTTTAAATAATTGTCAATATTTTCATTTTTCCAAGTTCCTGAAGTGCCAACACTACAGCTTTGAAGTAAGTAACTTAAAAGGATACATATTATCAATACATGTTTCATATTTTTTCTCTTTATTGTTGCTAACGCCCCTAATAGAACGCGTTTTAATGCTTTTTATTTAGTGTTGTTTTACTGACATACTCTATTAGGCTATTATATAATTTATTATGGATTCCTGAAATATCCAAAGTAACATATCAGCAACTTTTTATGTCAAAACATCTATAGGTGGGTTCTAAAAATTAGTTTTTTCTGTTGATTTATCGAAGACCGTAGAACCCATTAACGATTTTCAAAAAAATCTACTGCAATATTACAAAATTTATTTCATATTACTCAAATTAAATTTCAAGA
>Ga0208648_1000395_pt1 | contig 45721 bp, 44 predicted proteins | sample AntAceMetag02UKL_FD_184772 | JGI IMG/M metagenome (GOLD analysis project Ga0208648, IMG submission 184772) | Saline lake microbial communities from Ace Lake, Antarctica - Antarctic Ace Lake Metagenome 02UKL (SPAdes) (version 2) | ecosystem: Environmental > Aquatic > Non-marine Saline and...
GGGCTCTTTTTAAAATGGAGGAATTACTTACTTCAGTTCTTGTGCCACAGCTTCAGCGCTTAATGAAAACATGCCAAGTATAATCTTACCTATACTTGCTAGCGGCGCTGGCTTAATAGCCGAGTCATCAAGAGCAACAAGCTCTTTTATCTTAACATTATAACAATCAAGCGGCATATAAACCCGTGCCTCCGGCTTGTCTCTCATAGCTCTTTCCAGCCGTGCCGGTGACTCTAGCCTTGACACATTATATCTTAAAGTACGATTGTGGTCAATCAATAAAGACAGGCTTTCCATTGAGACGTTTATAGAGTAGCTGTATTCCAGTAACCTCGCATACTGGTATACATAGATGCTTGACAATAAGGTTACCGCCAAAATAGCTGTTAAAGCCTTTTTCATCTTAAACTTTCTCCACCGCTCTCAGCTTTGAACTACGAGAACGCGGATTGTCAGTTATCTCAGTCTCGCTCGGTCGTATCGGTTTTTTTGTCAAAATCTTTAATATATTTTCTCTGGCCATAGCATTGAAGGTATGTTTTACTATTCTATCCTCTAACGAGTGGAATGATATTACCACCATCCTCCCCCCGCTATTTAGGAACTTAGGGGCCTTCAAAAGCGCTTCTTTTAAAGCATTCAACTCGTCATTGATGAATATCCTGAATGCCTGAAAAGTTCTTGTCGCGGGATCGATCCTTGAGCCTGATCCATATCTCACGGCATCTCTGACTATCCTTGCAAGCCTCAACGTGTCTTTAATAGGGGCTATCCTGTTTTCAGCAACTATAGCCTTAGCTATTCTGCGCCAATATCTCTCTTCCCCTAAATCCCTTATGATAGCACCTATATCGGCCTCACCCATCTTTCTCAAGGCCTGCCAAAGAGGCAAGCCTTTTTCCTTATCCATGCGCATATCCAAAGGGCCTTCTCTTAAAAAACTAAAACCTCTTGATGGCTCATCCAACTGAAAAGAGGATGTGCCGAGGTCAAAGAGCATAGCGTCAACACTCATTACGCCTAAAACCGCTAATACCTTATCAAGGTTTCTGTAATTTTCATTGACCAGGCTAAAGGCTCTTTTGTAATTATTTAAAGCTATTCTCGCGGTTTCAAGCGTTAATTTATCCGCGTCCATTCCAATGAGCTTTCCACCGGGTAAAATACTTTCCAATATTCTTTTCGCGTGCCCCGCACCACCAACTGTGCAATCCAACACGGTATGCTTCTTTTTACAACATAAATACTCAAGAGTCTCATCAAGTAATACACTTTTATGCACCCAGAAACCCCTCTTTGAGTAATGTTTATCTGTGGTTGCTAAGAGCCCTCTCGAGCCTAGGATTTATACCTACCAACCGGGAATTACCATTGATGGCACGCAGCTTTTTAAGCCGCTCTATCAAGGCATAACTCTCTTCGAGGAGCTTCTTCTTTCTTGTTGTTGCGTCAGCAGCTAATAACATATCTTGCCTCCTCTCCTTATTCACTAATAAGGTTCTCCGCAATCTCTTCATACGATTCTTTTGATGTGTCATAGAATTCTTTCCACAACTCTTTTGCCCAAATCTCAATTCTATTTGACACACCTATGAAGACTACTTCTTTTTTTATATCCGCGTAATTCTTAAGATATGACGACAGAAGAATCCTGCCCTGCTTGTCAGCAAATACGTCCTGCGCACCTGAGAAAAACAAGCGGTTAAATTTGCGATGTTCGGATTTAGTAAAAGGTATGGATCGAAACTTAGATTCCTGGATTTTCCACTCTTCTTCAGTAAAAACAAAAAGGCATTTATCGAGGCCACGAGTAATATAAAGCTTTTCCGCGTAAGCGTCTTTTAAGGCCTCACGAAATTTGGAAGGAATAATAAGCCGTCCTTTGCGGTCTAAACTATGTGCGAACTCTCCGTAAAACATCTCTTAGCCTATCTCCCCACCGAGAAGGGCTTTGACTTGCATTATACTAAAAACTTGCTTCTCCCAATTCCTTAACGCCCACCGAGAAGGAATTGCTTACTCCACTTTACTCTACTTTCAACCACTTTGGTATAAATATACATCATAATTCCACTATTGTCAAGTGGTTATTTTTTATTTTTTAACATGTGTTTAAAAAGTTTTTGATAATAAGCTAAGATATACCAAATAGTGGGGTTATAATATATTAGAACTACTACATGTGGGAAATACCGATAGAGAAATATTCAAAAAGAAAAAATAAAAAGGCCCTTAAATGCTCCAAAAAAAATTATTTTAGTAGCGCTGGGGGGCCTTCAAAATAAGATTGACCCTGTTTCCAAACCAAAGGGGACAGTGGGTTGCACTACACCCACTGTCCCCTTTGGTTTGGAAACAGGGTCTACACTCTTACTTAGCCCAGACACCTCTGCCTTCCTGCCTGGCCTTACGTTGAAGTTTTAGAAATTCATCTGCGTATTTTTCATTAGGTGGGATAATAAGTATCTTAGCGTAGCCTTCTTCAATCATCTTCTTATTTATGGATAAACCATCCACGTATACATGCGCTAGTAGTCTATGGTATTTGTCTCTTCTTTGCGCGTCAAATTCAAGACGTACTATTTTTCCATCAACCAGTTTCCGATTAAAGGCCTTGGCCTCCTCTGCAAGATATTGCGCAGGAGGTTTATTATAATTCATCTCAGGCGTATCTATTCCTAAGTACCTTACCTTCTCCCCGTTTGCGAGCTTTACTGTATCGCCATCATAAACATAGGTAACTCTAAATAAATTCTCGCTCCGGTTCTGTTGCAAGCAACCGGATGGTAAAACAGTACATTGGATTATAAAAATAAATAAGAGAAGCTTATTTATAGAATATCGCAAACGAAACTTCAATATTTTATCGACCATAAAACCTTCCAGTATCAATATGGTATTATATAACTATCTTCCTCACTTGTATTCATATAATCTTCAAAGGTTATCTGCCCTGTTATCTCTTTGCTTACCTGAGCCTTTCTGGCAGAAAGATAAGGGTGAGTAAACCAATAACGTTTTGGTCCTGTCTTTCCCTCCATCTGCCACTGCAGCAATTTATCGAGCGCGTTAAGCATGCCTTCAGGGTCATAGTTTGCCTTCTTAAGATATTTTACTGCCAGGGCATCCGCTTCAAACTCATGCTCCCTGCTGTTTGCGAGCATAAGCTGGCCAAAAGCCTCGCCCGCCTTACGGCGCGTGTAAGAATCCTTCGCACCTCTTATAACAAGTATCTGCATGATCTGATAGCCAAGGCCGCTCTGGAGTCTCTTTATACTATGCCTTGCGCAAACATGCCCCACCTCGTGTGCCAGGATAGCAGCCAGTTCATCATCATCGAGTTTTTCAAGTAGCGCCTTAAATATATAGATATATCCGCCCGGAAGAGCAAAGGCGTTCTCAACATCGTCCTTATCAATAACCTTGAATGTAAATATAAGCTCTTTTCTGTCACATACATCCGCTATCCTCTTGCCAAACTCCGCTACCTTTTCCTGATTAAGATAGTTCTCATCAAGATCAAACTTCTCCTCTACCTGTTCAGCTATAGAGCGACCCATATTTATCTCCTTTTCCTTGGAAATAAAAAGGTTCTCCTCTTGACCTGTAGCGAGATTGTATTCAGGGTAAGCGTAATTTGCGATAAAAACTGAGGATAATATGGATAAGCTGATAAATAACTTACTTGTACTCATTGATGAACCTATAACCTCTTTTGTATCAATAGATTCTCAAGTTCCTTTGGGTCATTAGATCGTTGCAAAGCTACTTCTTCATCAATGATATTTTCATAGACAAGGCTTGCCAATGAACCATTTAATGTAATCATATTATCCGCGGAACCTGTCTGTATGGCTGTATAGATCTGGTGCACATTGTTTTCCCTGACAAGGTGCCTTATAGCGTTATTTACGCTCATAATCTCTGTCGCGAGCACAAGCGCATCTTTATTTTTCATAGGAATAAGCTCCTGTACTACTACACCTAAGAGCACGGCACTTAGCTGCATCCTGACCTGCTGTTGCTGTTGCGCAGGAAAGACATCTATTACACGATTTATAGCATGTGACGCACTATGAGTATGTAATGTAGCGAGTATAAGGTGGCCTGTCTCCGCTAATGTCAGCGCCGCCTTTATAGTATCAAGGTCTCTCATCTCACCTATCATAATAACGTCAGGGGTCTCCCTTAGAACATGCCTTAACGCTTCATAGAATGATATAGTATCACTTCCTACTTCACGCTGGTCCACAATAGATTTCTTATGTGCGTGTACAAACTCTATAGGATCCTCGATAGTAATAATATGGCATTGACGCTGTTCGTTAATATGTTCTATCATGCTTGAGAGAGTAGTTGATTTTCCGCTACCGGTAGGCCCTGTTATAAGTATGAGCCCATTTGGCCTGTCCGCGAAATCTCGCACTATAGCCGGAAGGCCTAAATCCTTAAGAGTAGGGATATTAAATGGAATAAGCCTTATGGCAACCCCTACTGAACCTCGTTGATAGTAGGCATTCAACCTAAAACGGCTTATCCCTTCAACGCCAAAGGAGGCATCAAGTTCTTTATCATTATTAAATCTCTTAATCTGCTCTTCTGTTAATACAGAATAGAGCAGGCTTTCTATCTCTTCACTCTTTAGGGGGGTCTGATATTTTATTGATTTTATCTCGCCGCTTAGACGCAGCATCGGGGGGGCACCAGCGGTGAATATCAGGTCTGATGCCTTCATGCTATTCATCAATTCAAGCAATTGACGCAACTGTGCCATTTGTATATCCTCTTATGTAACCTAAACAAATATAGAAGCAGACGCTTATAAGCCGAGTTCTGTTAATGAGTATATAATTTACAGAGCACAGAGTGCGATGTAAATTATATATGCGAATAATTTCTAAGCTAAAAGCCTAGCTATCTTCACTCACTCACCAGATGGCCATCTATCTAGCCCTGCCATTACTGACAGGGTCGTCTTCCTTACTTAAAGGAAAGTAGCGACCTAACCCGCTCCGCTTACTGAGGAACGGACCATTCCTATGGCGGAGCCTATTTGGTCTTGCACCACGTAGAGATTGCCGCGTTTCACATCACGATTAAATGCATCTGTAATATAAGAGAGATCGAACCGCTAGGCCCATATACTCCCATGGCAGAATCATTTATCGATACTCGTCTCTGTGGCTCTCATTTTCCCGTTTTACTACAAGAAAATGGCCTCAAGCGATAAGATTATCGCGCGAGACAATCCTCATGAATTATTCCAAATTCATGGACGGGCGTTACCCGCTACGCTTATCCTGTGGAGCCCGGACTTTCCTCCCCCATAGCTTTGCGGTGCAAAGTTAAACATAAGGGCAGCCATCAAGCGCCTGCTTCAAAGAACTGTTTAGCCGTAATTTCTCAAACAGGCTAAAATTAATACGAAAATAAAAATCATGCACTTATTATGAATAGACTCTAAAACTCTATCTGGATTTCAATATAAATGACTTGCCATTTTTTTTTCTATCAGCATTATCAATAGCTTTATTAGCAAGCTTATCAGCAGCCCTATTATCTTCTCTGGGTATACTATTTACCTTTACCTGTTCAAAGCCATCTAAAAGCTGTACAGCCTTATTGTAAAAATCTTTGAGGACAGCATTCTTTACCTTATACTCGCCCCCTAGCTGCTTAGCGACGAGCTCGCTGTCAGTATTGATTATAAGTTCTTTGCCACCTAAGCTGCGGGCCTTTTCCATGCCCGTTATGAGGGCTGTATATTCAGCTACATTATTGGTAGCATGCCCTATAAATTTGTCTACATTTTTAACGACAATTCCATTCGCGTCAGTAATAACTATGCCTATACCGGCTGGGCCGGGATTACCGCGTGCCGCGCCATCTATATGTATGCTTAGAATGCTGTAATCAGGCTTTTTCATCTTTAATATAGAGTATACGCTGGCAGTTTTCACAATGTATAACCTTTTCCTTCATGTTAATCTCATTTATAACTTGCGGGGGAAGCTGCATATAGCAACCGCCGCAATTATCATTGATAACCTCTGCCATGGCCTGTCCGTCTTTTCCGATAAGAATTCGTTCATATTCGTTCAAGATTTTTTTGTCTATAAGCGGAATAAGCCCTTCTCTCTTCTTTTTAAGTTCTATAACAGCTGCATCTATATCTCTTACCTTTGCCTCAATCTCTTTAATCCGCGCATCAATATTCTTCGATTCTTCAGCAAATTTTTGTTTCTCTATCTCAATACGGGCCTTTGCCTCATCTATGCTATCCATCAACCCAATAATCTCTTCTTCCAAAAGTGAGTTATCCGCTTTATGGCTCTCTATCTCGCCAACCATAGTAGTGTATTCTTTGTTGGTCTTTATGAGGTTAAGTTGGCCTTGTAGCTTCTTAACTTCTTCTTCCTTAGTACCCAGTAACATCTCTTTTTCTTTATGCTTGAGCTGAATGGCCTTAAGATTATCATCGGCATCTTTCATGCCGGATTGCTTCTGCTGAAGTGAATCATTAAGATCGCTTATCTCCTGCGGCTTAAGCTCCTTTTCAGATTCCATCTTATATATCTGCGTATCGATCTCTTGAAGACCTATCAAAAAATCTGTCTGTTTTCCTATATCTATATTTTCATCCATAATGTAAAAATTATACCATAAGAATTTTAAAATACAAGTAAAATAGGTATTTTTGCCGTCCATTTATTCCCAAGGCAAAAAAATCCAATGCGCTGCTAAAGGCAGGGGCATAAGAGATATTTTTTATCCGTTTTGAGCGATTAGGGCAAGAACGGTTCTTGATGACATTTTAATTCGTAGCTGTTCCTAATAACCTGCTTCAATTGCAACGAAACCTTGTCTTAAGTAATTATTGATCTTATTCAAACTACGGCTTTGTGGTAGTCGAAACAGAACCTTTTTGTTGCGAATGGCATGGTTTTTCCACTGCATTTTAGATTGTATTAATGAGCAACAAAGTGGAGTGAGCAAACCACGCTGGGGTTTGCGAATGTTTCTGTGGAGACTAACCGCAAGAGCCGTAGTTTGGAACACACTAAGACAAGAACGGTTCTTGTTGGCATTATAATTAGTAGCTGTCCCTAATAACAAATGGTGAGCAAAAGAAAAACCTCTCTAAAGTCTATGATAGAGAGGTTTTTCTGTGTCGAACAATGGTAGCGGCGAGTGGACTTGAACCACTGACAACACGGGTATGAGCCGTGTGCTCTAACCAACTGAGCTACGCCGCCACGATTTTGATATGAAATTATAACAGAAAAGCCCAACCTGTGTCAAGAACCGTTCTTGGAACAACATCCTCTCGCTTTGGGTAATTTCGCAGGAGCGCTCAAAAACCCCAGCGTGGTTTTCTCGCTCTGTTTTTCTGCTCATTCATATAGTCTGAATAACGAAAAAACCCTGCCATTCGCAGAAAAAAAAGTCCTGCTACAATTACCCAAAGCAAGAGAATATATATAGAATTGCCACAAGATTGTTTTTTTAGGAGCTGGGGTGGGTGTTATCGCATGTGCCGTTTTTTTCACAACGTATCATGCTTGAATGATGCGTAAGTTTAATGGCAATATCATCTACTATCGAATAAACACAAGGTATTACAATAAGAGTTAAGAGTGTCGCGAATATAATGCCCCAGCATATAGAGAGCGCCATAGGCACAAGAAAGGGATCCTTGCCTCCTATCCCATACGCGACTGTAGATAAGCCACCAGCTGTTGTAACTGTAGTCAATATAACGGGCCTTAGCCTTATTTGTCCTGCCCTGATAATAGAATCATATCTGCTGCTACCTTCTCTTCGTAATTTATTTATGAAACTTACCAATACTATCGAATCATTGACAACGATACCGTTAAGGCCAATTATGCCTAATATCGCTAGGAATGACATAGGCACACCATGAGCTATAAAAGCTATAACAACACCTATAATGCCAAATGGTATCGCGAGCATAACAATAAAGGGCTGGACCAACGACCTGAAAAATGAAGCCAATATTAGATATATAACCAAGAAAGCATAAAAGAATGCCTTAAGAAGGCTCGCGAGCGACTTCATGGATTCTTCCTGCTCTCCACCATACTTGATGGAATAACCAAAATACTTATCTTTTAAACCGGCGAATTTCTCCTGCAACATCTTATTTATCTTTACCGATGTTATCTTGTCTGTATCCAGATTGGAAGACGCGGTAACTACACGCTTTCCATCCAGATGATGAATGGTTGTCGTACCTGGTACCTTCTCTATACTAGCCACTTTTTTAAGTGGGATAAGGTTTCCATATTTATTTTGTATGAATATGCTATCAAAGACATCGTCCTTATTTGAGACCTCTTTTGAGAACATAATAGTAACATCCGTCTCTTCTTCTGCCCTTACCGGTTTTATCTTTGTAGCGATTATACCCTCAAAAACCCCCCTTATTGTCTTTGCTATCTGAACGATGGAAAGGCCGGCAGTCTTTGCTTTATCATGATCGACCTTTATACGTATCTCCTCTTTACCTGGCTTATGATCCCATGTTACATCGGTTGTTCCGTCAATCGTCTTAAGGTAATCCATATACTCAAAGGCTATCTCATCAAGTGTATCAAAATCCTCACCCCTTGCCTTGACCTCAACAGGCTTGCCTACAGGGGGGCCTGCCTCAGGTTTATCCAGCCTAAAATCAGTAAAGCCTTTAACATCTTTTGTCTTTTCCCGTAATTCCGCGATAATCTGGTCCGCGCTTCTTTTTCTATCCTGTTCAGGCTTAAGATAAATAGCAATCTGGACAAGATGGCTTGCCTTACCGCTAAACGGGTCATGACGATCCTCTGATATGTTTCCTACAGAGGTAACAAAGGCATCCATCTCTTCTGCGGGGATCTTCGCTACTATTTCTTCGACAGGTGCTATAAGCTCATTTGTCCTGCTTAATGGCGTACCTATAGGCGCCTCGGCTCTTATGAAAAAATAGTTTATACCGGCGCTTGGAAATAAGACAAATTTTAGTGGCCCCTTACCTGAAAAAGAAAGTACTATAACGGCGATGGATATTATTGCCGCTATAAGAGTACCTGTAAATACATACCATTTTTTCTTAACCGCGGTCTCAACTATTTTTGTATAGGCAGATACGAGCTTTTTAAACCACGGCATCTCTTTTTTTAAGCCCTGAGGTTTACCGTCCGTGCCTATTTTCACTTTTACAAAATCTGACAAATGGCTTGGTAGTATAATAAGAGCTTCACCCAATGACGCTATCAACGCTATTATAAGAACCGTTGGAATATTCCTTATAAATTTACCTATTATTCCTGTCATAAATAGAAGAGGTGAAAACGCGGCGATAGTAGTAAATACAGCGGCTACTACCGCACCCATTACATCCTCCGTACCTTTTATAGCAGCTTCTCTGGGGGAAAAACCTTTTTCCATATAACGATAGGCATTCTCCGCTACGATAATACCATCATCTACAAGCATGCCCAATACTATTATCAATCCGAACATACTCATAAGATTGATAGTGATGCCCATAGCACTCATTATAATAAATGTGGCAAGAAAGGCTATAGGTATACCCATAATAGTCACTATAGCAACACGGTATTGCAGAAAAAGCATCATTATAGCTATAACTATCAGAAAACTTATCCATCCATTATTGCCTAAAACATTGAGGCGTCTACGGGCAAAATAAGAATAATCATTTACATAAGATATTTTTAAGGAATCGGGGCAGTTCTTTAAGAACTCATCGCATTTTATCTTAATCGTATCTACTATGCTTAGCGCGTCTCCGGACTCCTTTTTTGTGATTAAAAGATTTATAGAACGGTCTCCGAATGTCTTATATATAATATCTTCTTTTTTGAAAGAATCTTTTACAACAGCTATATCCTTTATCCTTAACCAGTGTCCCGCGTCATTTGCCCTTATTATTATATCCTCGACCTCGGAAACCGTAGTAAACTCACCTGTTGTTCTTACACTATACTCTGTTACTTCTGTATTGAATTCCCCTGCCGGGATGCTTACATTACGCGTGGCAAGGGCCTCTTCTATCTCATCAAATGAGACATAAAGATCTCTAAGCTTATCAGGGTCCAGGTGAATCTGAACTTCACGGTCCCTGTATCCTGATTTAGTAGCCTTAGCAACCCCTGAGATATCCTCAAGCATATCTTCTAGCGCATCCGCGTAATAACGGAGCTTAGATTCATCCATATTACCGGAGAGTGAGACCTCAATTATAGCATACTGCTTACTATCTATCTCTGTCGTAATAGGATCTTCATATATATCTCTTGGGAGATCTTTTACCCTGTCTACAGCATCTTTTATATCATTTACTACTTTTTTCTTATCACTTTCATCAGGATCTATCTCTACTGTTATATAAGACGCGCCTAACGCTGAAGAAGAGGATATCTCATCAATGCCATCAACCTCTTTTAGCTCTTTCTCTATGGGAACTGTTATAAGCTTTTCTATATCTATCGGTGTAGCACCTGGATATACAGTGTTTATAGAGACCATATCAAAACTTACATTAGGAAAGACCTCCCTGTTCATGCCGAACATTACCAGCAGGCCTATTATAATAAGCATGGCAGAAACCAGATTAATGAACAGAGATTGATTTACGCTAAATTTTGGAAGACTCATAAACTGGCCTCATCTGTCTTCAATAGATTATTCATCATTACCTTTAAGTTAATTATGGCTGTCTGATAATTATACATGGATCTTAGATACAATAGCTCTGCCACAAAGAAGTCATTCTGATAACGTAAAAGCCTGTCTGTATCAGAGCGCCCCCTGTTAAACCGCTCCTCTTCTCCTAAATACTTTTTACGTTCAAGCTCTGCTGCTTTTTTTAAAAGATTTACTGAATTATACACCCGATTCGCATGTACAAAGGCGTCATTTACCTCTACAAAGATAACGCACTCTGTCTTTTTCAACGCGACAAGCGCCCTTGCCTTTTCAAGCTCTTTTTGTGAATATTCTGCCCTTGCCTGGCTGTTTTCCAAAGGAAAGCTAAAGACCACTTCCGCTACATATTCAGGCTGGTCCTTGTTTGTTATCTCTTTTACAGAATCATTGAATTGCCGGTCAAGCCCGTTCTTTTTTAAGCTACCTTTTAAATCTATCTGCGGCCACATAGAACTCTTCTTTATTTCCAAGGAAAGGTCCATTGATTTCACTCTATTCTTGTCTGCCTTATAATCTCTCCTGTTGTTTAAAGCGGTAGTTATAACATCCTCGAATGTAGCAGTAAGCTTGTGATGCTCGAAATCATCGACAGGATCTATCAAAACGCCCTTATCCAGGTCTAGTTTAAGCCTCATCAGGTTAAGAGCGCTGCTAACCTTATCATTCGCGAACAATACATCATTCTCTTTCTGGTTAAGATCCGCTTCCACCGCATAGAACTCAGGTAGTTCTACCATGCCTATTTCGTGCATCTTCTTATTTGCCGAAAAAAGATCCTTGGTGTTTTCCAGCATATTTTTCGTAAGCTCCAGATCTTTATATGCTAAAACGAGATTCCAGTACGCACTTTGTGAATCCGCTAACTCAGATTCTATCTTATCCAAAGAGGTATACCCCGTATTTTCTATATCGAGGCCTGTTATCTTTATTGTATTTCTATCTATTATACCTAAAAAGTTTCTTGCCAAAGGTTGCGTAATAGATATCGTAGCCGCTGATTCGTGGTAAGGGTTTAAGAGGCTGTAAGCCGAATCAGAACTATGGCGTAAATGATCTAGATCAAGCGAAAGGATAGTGCCTGTAGGCAGTTTTTTGCTTATGCCCGCTTCTTGCGTAATTGTAGTTGTTCTGCTCGCCGCAAAAACAGATGGATTGTCAAGCTTATCCTCATCATACTCATAAGAGGCATCCAGATTAGTGTCATACACAGACTGCGCCTTGAGAAGGTCCTTTTCACTAATACGCTGATCCAATCTATATATCAAAATATCAAAGTTGTTCTTAAGCGCAAGTTTGGTCACTTCGTCAATGCCTAGTTCCATTTTATTTTGATCTTGAGCACTCAAAGGGCCAACACCAATACACAGAAGAAAAATTAATAAGCATAAATAGGTTGTCCAGTATAGCATCTTCATCTCTTATCCTTAAGGCCCGTGTAAATCTTCTTGATCAGCCTTAAATAAAGCTGTTTCTCTTTTTCCGAAAGAACCGAAAGTATCTCTCTTATCACGACTAAGCGGTCTTTACTTATTTTTGATACCAGCATCCTTCCATTTTCTGTAAGAGTAATCAATACGATCCTTCTATCATCTTTTGAATGGTGCCTTTTTACCAGCTTAAACTCTACCATCTTATCAATAATAGAAGTCGTCGCGCTCATAGTCAGCTTGAGATTTTTAGCAAGTTCTGACATGTTAGAGCTTCTCCTGTCATTTAAGAGATTGAGTATAATATAGTGAGATACCGTAAGCTTGCCATCAAGCACTATAGAGTTCAGCTTATCAGCGAACTTAGTGTGCATGGCAGCCGCAAACCTTGCTATCTCTTGTTCGTAATAGCCTTTCTTTATCTTGTCCATATCCTACCTTATTATATTTTATCTGATAAACATTTCGATAATCGAAATATTCATTTTTTAAAATATATCTTATTTATGGGTAAAAGTCAAGGGAAAAGTAAAATTCGTATAGGCTCTTGCACTTTTGTCTTCTTAAATACTAAGTACTATGGCCTGTAATCCAGCCGCCGCCTATTACTTTATTATTCTTATAAAATACCGCGGCCTGCCCGGGAGTAGGCGCGTTTTGGGGTTTCGCGAAAATAATTTCACACCTTCTGGATGAAATAATATTTATAAGAGCCCTTGCCTTATCGTGCCTGTACCTTATCTTTACCATAGCGTTTAGTGTTTTCTGTTTAGGTCTTAGTTTTATAGTCCAGTGAGGGGCTCTTATATTAACGCTTCGCCTTAAGGTATCACTGTAATCACCTACAAGGATATCTCCTGTCTTATGGTTAATATCTGTTACGTATATCGGACTGCCATAAGCTACCCTTAGACCCCTTCTCTGTCCTATAGTGTAAAAGCATGTTCCATTATGACTGCCTAAGAGATTGCCTGTCTTCTCTCTGATAGATCCTGATTTTATATATTTTTTTAAATTTTTTTTTAGGAATCCGGCAAGGTCATTATCTCTTACAAAACATATCTCCTGTGATTCTTCCCTATAAAAGGACTTAAGGTTAAGCTGCTTAGCTATAATCCGGATATCTTCTTTTTCAAAATCACCTACCGGCAATACCAACCTGGAGAGGATATCCTGGCTTAGGCCAAAGAGTACATAAGACTGATCTTTTTGCTTGTCCTTGCCTTCTTTTATAACAAACCTCTCAGCGCTGGGACTGTACCCGCATCTCGCGTGATGGCCGGTTGAGATATATCGCGTATTAAACTCTCTTGCCTTTTTTAATAGTAACGGAAATTTAACCTTTTCGTTGCAGACAATGCAGGGGTTTGGGGTAAGCCCTCTTTTGTAACAATTTAAAAACTTTACAATAACCTTCTCTTTAAATTCTTTCGCGCAATCTATTACATAATGCGGGATATCAAGTTTTTCACATACCTGTCGGGCATCATTGATCGCGTCAAGCGAACAACAACTCTTACCCTGTTGCTTACCGCAAACCGATTTGGGCCAGACCTTGAAGGTTATGCCTATTACAGAATACCCTTTTTTCTTAAGCAGGCAAGCGGCAACCGATGAATCTACACCACCACTCATAGCAAGTAATACGGATTTTTTATTCATTATTTAATAAGGATAGCATAGGAATATATTTTAGGCAAGAAGAGTTTATACTGCAGTATAAGCCATATTTTTCAGCCAATAGAGTTTTAGCGAGCTTAAACGCACAAGACCGGTTCTTGAGCACGGGTACTTGTGCTCAAGAACCGGTCTTGAAGATAGTTCTTAAATATATCTATTTTATAAAGGTATTAGCCATAACAAATGCCGCAAATACAACAGAGACCATTGACATAAGTTTAATCAAAATGTTTAACGATGGACCCGCGGTATCTTTGAATGGATCGCCTACTGTATCGCCTACTACACCTGCCTTATGGGCAAAGGAGCCCTTGCCTCCATGGGCCCCTTCTTCTATGTATTTCTTGGCATTATCCCAGACTCCACCTGTATTTGCCATCATAACAGCAAAGACAAAACCAGAGACTAACCCGCCAACTAAAAGGCCTACTACAGCTTCAAGCCCCGCGAAAATACCGACTAATATAGGGGCAAGCAACGCGAGCAGTGATGGCAAGACCATCTCCTTCTGTGCGGCTGAGGTCGCTATATCAACGCATGTCGTATAATCTGCCTTTGCTGTTCCCTCCATAAGACCTTTTATCTCTTTAAATTGACGGCGTACTTCAACAACTATCTTACTTGCCGCGCGTCCGACCGCCTGAAGTAGCATTGAACTGAAAAGAAAAGGAAGCATACCTCCTATAAACAGGCCTGTTAAAAGGCGCGGATTCAATAATGAAAGATCAAGCTCTTGACCTAAAAGGTGTATCTGGTCTTTATACGCGACTATAAGAGCTAATGCTGTCAATGCCGCGGAACCGATTGCAAAGCCTTTGCCGGTCGCGGCAGTTGTATTACCAAGTGAATCCAAGGCATCAGTTCGTTTTCTTACCTCAGGATCTAAGCCTGCCATCTCCGCGTTTCCTCCTGCATTATCCGCAACAGGCCCGTATGCATCTGTCGCTAATGTAATGCCCAATGTTGAGAGCATGCCAACAGCTGCTATCCCTACACCGTAAAGGCCCGCGTTAAAATTAGCCGCTCCTCCTGATAAATAAAATGATGCCAATATCGCCGCACATACTGATAAGACGGGAACAGCGGTTGAAAGCATGCCAACAGACATACCTGCGATTACAGCGGTAGCAGGACCTGTCTCCGCGCTCTCCGCTACCAGTTTAGTTGGCTTATAACGTGCGGATGTATAGTATTCCGTTGAAAATCCTATTACGATTCCACACAAAAGCCCCGCAAGTACAGAATAATATACACCTATATATTCCATACCTAAGCTATATTTGATAATAAAAAAACTTGATATCGCGACAAGTGCTGCCGCTACAATTACACCTTTTCGCAGAGCCTTTAGCAGAGTCCCTTGCGTAGCGTCCTCCTTGCATTTAACAAAAAACGTACCTATTATAGAGCATATTACACCTGTTCCTGCCATAATCATTGGAACCTTAACCCCATTCATTCCTAGTCCCGCTGCCGCGCCCAAGGCTGCTGTAGCCACCATTGATCCAACATAGGACTCATAAAGATCCGCGCCCATACCAGCTACATCGCCAACATTATCGCCAACATTATCAGCGATAACAGCAGGATTTCTTGGGTCATCTTCAGGCATGCCAATCTCCACCTTACCCACAAGGTCAGCTCCAACATCCGCAGCCTTTGTAAATATACCTCCGCCAACTCTCGCGAATAGGGCCTGCGCACTCGCACCTAATTCAAAAGTAAGCATAGTACTTGTTATGGCAAGCACCTTATCAAAGCCTGCTGGTATCGGATGAGTTGAATAAAACCAATCGAGTATAAAAAACCATACTGTCAAATCAAGAAGGCCAAGTCCAACAACAGTAAAACCCATAACAGTGCCTGAATCGAAGGCTATACGTAATCCGCCATTTAAACTTTCTCTGCAAGCGTTAGCTGTACGTGAAGACGCGCTGGTAGCTATATTCATGCCGATATAACCTGAAAGGCCTGAGAAAAAACCTCCGGTTATGAAAGCAAATGGAACAAACATAACAAGATAGCCGCGATAAGCAAGATAGAGCAGGATAAAAAATACCACTATAAAAAATATGCCCACTACAGAATACTGTCTTCTCATGTAAGCCTGAGCGCCTTCTCTTACTGCCTGGGCTATCTCTTTCATCTTATCCGTACCCTCATCCTTCTTAAGTATCTTAAAACTTAAGAACCCCGAAAAGATAAGTGCGATTAATGAACTTATTGGCGCGATATAAAACAAGGCCTGCATTATACTGCTCCCTTCTGTTGTTATACAATTATGTTTTATTTGGCTAGCTTAATTATCCATAAAATCTGACCATAAAGCTTCATTACATCAATATATGAAATAAGCTGACACTGCAGATTAGTAACTAGCGCGTTTGATGTTAATTGAAAAAGATTATATGTTATATCATTAAAATATGCAAGTATTATTTAGCAAAAAATCAGAGCTGTTCTTCATGCTTATTCATATGCTATTATAATTATATCCTTATATATCTCCTTGAACCCAGATATCAGATCCCTTCCGCCAACAGCAACAGCGGTAGCTATAGCATCTGCTATAAAACAGCGTTTCGCGATTACTGTCGTGGATGAAAATACTGATTCAACAGGATAGCCTGTCTTCGGATGTAATAAATGCGTATAATCTTTGTCCTTATAAACAAAGTATTGTTCGTAGCCTCCTGATGTCGCTACCGCAGAATCGGAGAGTCTCAATATCTCAACGATACCCTCCCTCTTGCGCGGATCTTGTATACCTATTCTCCAGGAAAATAAAAAATCCTTTTTTCCCAAGCAAAAAATATCACCGCCCGCATTAACCAGCGCTGAACTGAAACCGCATTCCTTTATAGCTTCTATAGACTTGTCAACGGCATAGCCTTTCGCGATAGCCGATAAATCGATCTTCATGCCTTCTTTTTTAAAAAACACTGTTCTCTTCTGATGATCTAAAACAAGCTTATCAGAGCCTACATAATGTAAAACACTTTGAATGCTCTCTTTGTCAGGCACTGCGTCTCTATCCTGATAAGGCCCCCAAAGCTCAACAAGCGGCGCGACAGTTATATCAAACGCGCCACCACTTGCATCATATAAAGCCTTCGAATCTTTTATCAGCAAAAAGAGGTCATTGCTTACAACTACCGGTGACTTGTAAGCGATTTTATTGACTCTGCTTACTTCACTATCTTCTTTGTACATATTAGCGATATTGCTAATGTTATCTATAGCGGAAAAAGCTTTATTAAAAGCAGAATCAAACTTGTACCACTTAAAACCAAAAAGCCTGATACTTACAAAGGTGCCCATCTTATATTCTGTGCGTTCTTGCGTATCAGTAGATAGCGAAGAAACGATAGCCAAAAAAATTATTATTGTTGCTACATAAAAAAAAATTTTCATGAATATAAAATAAACGGTTTAAAGTTTTGCGAGGAGGGGCTCTAAATCAATATGATTTCGCACCAGGTGCGCTATCATATTTATCTTTTCTTCTTCGCCTGGATGTATTTTTACGATCATCTCATCAAGCTTAGTAATAACAGCGTAGGTATCGTCCTCAACAATAAGAGTAGGTATACCACTTTTCTCAAGCATCTTTCGTATTTTTCTGTTTGGCATAAAACCGCAGGTAATGACAAAGCCCGTTATAAGGTCTGAGTATTCCTTTTTCCTGGTTACTAACTTCAAAAGATATGTAATAAGCTCCTCCCTATCGCCGGAAGTAATGATAAGGTTTCGCTCGCGCATCTGCCTGAAAACTACTCTTGGCTTACCGGTCGAGATAACTATATTGTTTATAATCTTTAAAACATTGCTATCAGAGCCACTTATAAATTTCCCTTTTAGCTTATCCTGTATATGTTCCATTGTCGGCATATCAAGCATTCCTACATAAGGGATAACCCCTAACACCTCTAAGCCATGTTGTTTAAAACCCCGCCTTACCAGGCTATTAATCTTCTTATACTTTGCTGCCTGTACCTTGTTAACGACAACCCCTGCTATCTCAACGCCTACCTTCTGAAAAAGCGGGACAGATAACATAACCTCATCTATGGGCCTACCTATACCGCCTGAAGATATTATAACAACCTTAGAACCAAGCATCTTAGCTACAACAGCATTTGACATATCAAAGACCGAGCCAACGCCAGCATGGCCTGTGCCCTCTATAACAACCAGGTCATTGCCTTCTGATATCTTTTGAAACGAATCTTTGATCTGTTTTTCCAGTGGGGCACGATCCGGGTTTTCTATATAACGCTGCGTAAAACCTTTCTCTATAGCTATAGGCGACATATCTTTGAGGCTTGATTTTATCCCAAAGATTTCATCTATAAGATAAGAATCCTCATCTATGTTATACCCCTGCTCAACAAGATAACGCTGGCCAATAGGCTTTATAAAACCTATATTATTAAATCGCTCCTTAAGCATAGCCATAAGGCCCAATGAGAAGGTAGTCTTTCCATCATTTTGGCGCGTTGCCGCTATAAATATCTTTTTGGGCATATTTTTTCCACCGTTGTCTATATTACTAGATATTAAGCATCCCGGCGCGAAAGGCCTTAATATAGTTCATCAGGTACTCATCTCTGCCAAGTAAGGCATCTTGCACAAGAGAGATAGCCTCCTTGTCCAGCTCTTTACCGCCTAATAAATCTCTTACCAAATTCTGTGTAGGATCAATTATAGCGGCGTCTATACCGGCTTCTATGGCAAGTTTTATAAATACCGCGTTTAGCAGGTCTCGTCTGGGCAATCCAAAAGAAACATTACTCAATCCCCCTATGCATCTTATGCCTTTTGCCTTTAAGAGCCTTACTGACTCAAGAAAAAAATGTGCCTGCTTTGGTTCCGTGCTGATAGGCTTCGCGAGAGGGTCTATAAATATATTATTCTTGTCAATACCCTTTGATACCGCTTTAGATATGATCTCCTCCGCGATAGATACCCTATCATCTATCGCATTCGGCATGCCATCGTTGTTCATAGCAAGCGCGATTATGTAACTCTCATCCCCAGCAAAATCATCCAGCAGGGCAAGCCTCTTCTCCTCACCCGAGATAGAGTTTATAAAAGGCTTATCTTCGCACATTCTAAGCGCTGATTTCATAATTCCGGCATCAGGGCTGTCGATACTTATCTTGCAACCAAATTTATCCTGTATATTACGTATGAGAGCCAAAAGACTGGACTCTTCGTTTTCAAGAGTCGCGGCTGTGTTAATATCAATAAATTCCGCGCCACAATCAAGCTGCTCTTGCGCTTCATTCATCAAAAAACTCATATCATTATCTACCAAAGCTCTCTTAATACTGCTACGTGTTGAATTTATTCTTTCACCTATGATAATCATATCTTAGCTTGCTCCTTATAGCTTGATTCAATAACATTAACCAATTGAGTTAACATCTCATTAACCGGGGCCTTGACTCCGGAACTTTTCGCATGCCTTACCACTGCACCGTTAATAAACTCTATCTCCGTCTCCTTCTTACGCATAGCATCCTGCAACATACTAGATGTATTAGAATACGTATTTTTACAGACCGATTCTACCTTCTGTAAAGGATCATCAAAAATAAGCTTAATCTTCTTCTTTTTAGCAACCTTTGTAGCCTCTATTACAGCCTGACGCATCAACTCCTTGGTGCCTTCATACTTAAGAAGTTCGCCATTTGAAAGCCGGCATATTAAAGATAAAGCATTGATGCCGGAATTAATTATAAGCTTACTCCAAATAACCCCGTTTACATCTCTTGATATCTTTGTCGGGATGCCCACATTGTTAAGTAAGCTTGATATATTGCGCAGATCCCTGAATATCCTGCCGGTAGGTTTTCCAATTACCGCTTCACATTTACCCGACTGCCTTACCCTGCCATCTTCAATTAAAACTGCCCCATGAGTGATCATGCCGCATACAGTCCTGTCTTCTCCTACAAGGGACTCTATAAGCTCCATATTGCCTATACCATTCTGCAAGGAGAGTATATTCGTATCATCTTTTAAAAGAGGCTCGATAGAACCAAGGGCTGCTTCCGTATCATAAGATTTTGTGCATATTGTAACAAGCTCGGAATGTCCGATATCATTGGGATTTGCTGTAATATTTATACGCGATTTAAAATTTTCTACACCTTCTACAGTTAAGCCTTTTGCCTTTATTATATTCGCGCGCGCTGGATATTTATCCAGAAGCCATATTTCATCATCTGATTTTGTCCGCGTTAATAGGGCCGCAAAAAGACACCCCATAGCTCCTGGGCCTACTACTGCTATCTTCATTCAATTGCTCCTGTAAATATAGTATTGAAACTGTTTCGAACACGGATCTTTAATCGCTTATTTGCAATTATCCGCTAGCCTTTGAGCTTCCTCAGCTTTCATTGAATAGGAATGATCCTTTAGAGGAAAAATCTTACCTTCTACTTCCTTCTTATAGGTTGCGACAGCATCTGCTATTACTGAATATATATCAACGTACTCTTTGACAAATTTTGGTTTCTTTTTTCCTTTTATAAACCCTAATATATCGTGCGTAACAAGCACTTGTCCATCACAATCAGATCCGGCGCCTATTCCGATAGTAGGAACTCGAAGTTTTTTAGTTATAATCCCCGCAAGAATACTTGGCACGCATTCGAGAATAATACTGAATATACCGATATCTTCCAACAAAAGCGCCTGATCAATCAGATGCAAGGCACTTTTCGCATCCTGGCCCTGGACCTTAAATCCACCGATCTTATCCGCTGTTTGCGGCGTAAGCCCTATATGCCCCATCACGGGAATGCCTGCTTTCACAATAGCCTCTGTCGCATCAGGGCATTTTTCAAACCATTCGAGTTTCACAGCGTCACAACCTGCTTCTTCCATAAAACGTTTCGCGTTATCAAGCGCGTCAGATACATTAAGCTGGTAAGATTCATAGGGCATATCTCCGATAATCAAGGCGTTTTTAACACCTCGCCTTACAGCCTTTGCGTGATGGATCATCTCACACATTGTAACTGAATTCGTAGATTCTAATCCCAGTTCGGTATTCGCTACAGAATCACCAACCAGGATAATATCTATGCCTGAATTGTCTATTATTGAAGCTATGGGGAAAGTATACGCTGTAAGTACTGTTATAGGTATAGACTGTTTCTTTTTTTCTATAAGGGTATTAAATGTTATTTTGTTCATATGATATTTATAAATTTTTCTACTATTTCAGGGTCAAAATCTTTTCCTTTTTTAGCAATAAGCTCTTTTTTCGCACTCTCTTTGCTCATGCCTTTGCGGTATGGCCTATCTGTTGTCATCGCATCATACGCGTCACAAACTTTTATTATTCGTGCGGTTATTGGTATCTCTTCGCCCTTTAAGCGATCGGGGTAACCACTTCCATCATATAGCTCTTGATGGTTACGCACGAGATCACACAACGCTGACATGTGCCTTATAGGCTTTATAATGTTTACACCTATAATAACGTGTTCTTCCATTTCTTTCTGCTCTTCTTTATCAAGAGGGCCCTGTTTTTTTAAGACCTCATCCCTCACACCTATCTTACCTACATCATGAAGAATAGCACCATTTTTTAGAATCTTCATCATCTCGCCATCGAGCTTCATAGCTGTTCCAAGGCGTTCTACATAATTAGCCACCCTGTCTATATGACCTTTGCTATATGTATCTTTTGCCTCAACAGCAAGCGCTAGTGCTGTTATTGTCTCCAAATATGTCTTCTCAGCGTCTTCATTAAGTTCAAAATTCTCAATCGCTATAGATATCTGAGCTGTAACATTTGAAAGTAATGTAATATCATCTTTGTCAAAAGACTCATGATTAAGCTTATCGCTGACCACTAGAACTCCGTGAACCTTGCCCTTGCAGAGAAGCGGGGCAACCATAATAGAATCTTTCGTCAAGCCGCTCTTAAATTCAAAATACGCGGCAGCGTTAGTACTTACATGAGATACCACTTCAAGTTTCTTAAGCTCTATTACCCTGCCTATTAAGCCTTTTTCAGAATCTATATTGATCTCATGCAGCTTGCTAGATACATGGTAACCGACCTTCATTACAAGGTTGTTCTTGCCCTCTTCAAAAAGAAATATCGCTCCGGATGTAGCGGATATACCTGTTATCAATGTTTGTAAAACTAGTTCAAGCAGATTCTCTATGCCCCTGGCTGAAGTAACAGCGGAACCTATCTTGTTCATTATATTATTTAAGAGTTTTTTCGACTCTTCAAGGTCTTTTATCTTCTTCTGAAGCTCGTCTGTTATCTTGTTAAAGGAATTAGCGATATCGCCTATCTCATCCCCATTAGTTACCTTAACCTTTTGACCGTAATTCCCGCTAGCTATCTCTTTAGCGTTACCGCTAAAACTAGCCAGAGCTACCATACTTCTTCTTATAAGATCAAACGAAGCCAGGCTTAAAAGGACTACCAGCAAAATAGTTAGATTAAAAAAAGGCAGTTGCTTATTCAATAAGGGTTCTAATTTTAAATAATGTACTATAAAAAGTATCAGAACTATAGGGACAAGCGACATAAACACAAAAGCGATACTAAATCTTCTATATAGGCTTGTAGTTGTAAGCCTGTCAACCTTAAGCTTTACCTTCATTTCTAGCCTCCTTGTATCGGATTATATTCAGATTATATATAGTATAAAACAATGAATCCAAAACCTTTAGTTCCATACCCTTGCATCTAGTATCTAGCTATTTAATGACGCAACCTTATATGCCCGAAGCATCTATAATCTCTGACACAAGCCTCTCCCAACCTATAGGCATAATGTGAACACCACGGCAAAGGCCTCTAAGCTCATTAATCATCCTAACAGCGATCTCAATAGACTTCTTATGCTTGTCTGAAGCATTCTCTATCTCTTGTATCAGGTTCTCAGGTACATATATACCAGCCACATTCTCATTCATATACCTTGCCATCTTTCCGGACTTTAGTAATATAATACCTGCTATAATCGGAATATTGTACCCTGCAACCTTTGCGGTAAACTCCTTAAACCTTTTTATATCAAATACGCCCTGTGTCTGAAAGAATTGTACCCCTGAGGCTATCTTCTTCTCCATCTTTATGAGCTCAGGCTCCAATGGATCCGCACATGGATTTACTACCGCTCCAACACAAAATCTCGGTTTGCTATTAAGGTTATTTCCTTCACTATCTCTTCCCTGTTGCAAACCCTTTATAATATCTAAGAGCTGTACAGAATCAAGGTCAAATACAGGTTTTGCCTGCGGGTGGTCTCCACTTAAAGGATGATCCCCGGTCAAAACAAGGATATTTTCAATACCGAGACAAGCAGCGGAAAGTATATCCGATTGAAGCGCAAGCCTGTTCCTGTCACGGCATGTTATCTGGAAAACAGGATCTATGCCGATCTGCTTAATAAGGTAGGAACCCGCAAGAGAACCGAGCCTCATCACAGCGCTCTGAAGGTCAGTAACATTAATCGCGTCAACCTTACCGATAAGTGGCTTCGCCTCCTCCAGCATCTTTGTCACATCAGAACCTTTTGGTGGGCCTACCTCACTTGTAACTATGAACTTATTTGATTTTATAGCCTTTTCCAAATTCATTATAATTAAATCCTTTTTCTAAATATTGGAGCTGTTTCAAATACCTACAATATAACCTTCTGGGGCTTAAGCTGCTTTGAATAATCATGCGGTTTACAAATTTGCCTCATGTTATCCAAGTCCCCTGATTCTTTTAATTTTTTATATATCTGTATCCAGCCGCAATCTCGTTCCTTGTCTACCTCACATTTCTCATTCTTTGAACCACCACATGGCCCATTAAGTAGGCCTTTGGTGCAGACCGTTAGAGGACATATCGTTGCTGTCCTGTCAATAATGCACTCGCCGCAAAGTATACATTTCTGCGTAAAATGGCCGCCGCGCTCTACCTCACCAAGAAATAATGTCTCAAGCGCGGGTACAACTTTCTTAACCTTAGTGCCATCTTTTATAACCTGCGTACCGTCACCACAAGCTAAAACAAGTACGGCGTCTGTCTGCTCAAAGACTTTTTTATTCTTATAAAAAAGCTGTTTTACCTTAACTAGGTGGCATGCAGGGTCAAGTATAGCCTTACCTGTAACCTCTAAGCCTTTGCTTTGCAGATCGCTCTCCATCTCGTTGACCTGTTCCTCGCCCCCGGTTTTGCAAACAGTCGCGCATTGAGCGCATCCTATGAGAAAAACTCTCTTGCTTTTTTTAAGCGAGCTAAGAATCTGTTCTGATGTTTTCTTTTTTGTTATTATCATGCTACGCCTTTCTGCTTCTGAAAAAGTTCAACGCAGTTGCGCATTAACATAGTCGTAGTAAGCGGCCCAACGCCGCCAGGCACGGGCGTAATAAAAGAGGCCACCTTACTCGCTGCATCAAAATCTACGTCACCTGCAATCTTACCATCAACCCGATTAATCCCTATATCTATTATAATGGCCCCTTCTTTTATCCAGTCCCCTTTAACAAACTCCGGCCTTCCTACAGCAACTACGAGCAACTCGGCCCTCCTAGTGTGCTCTATTAGGTTGCCCTTATCGCTAGTGGCAATATGACATACAGTAACTGTTGCGAGTTTATCAAGAAGAAGCATCGCGAGAGGCTTGCCGACTATAGCACTATGGCCTATTATAACCGCCTCTTTACCATATAGATCTGTATCGCAAAGATTTATAAGCTCCATCGCAGCCGATGCTGTTGGCGGCACCACCTTGTACGCGTTAAGAAGAAGTTTTCCCTTGTTCTCAGGGCTAATCCCCTCAACATCCTTATCCGATGATATAAAGGATGTTATCTTAATAATATCGAAACAATCAGGCAAAGGCGACTGCAATATAATTCCAGTAACACTTTCGTCACTATTAAACTGAATAATCTTCTGTATCAGATCCTGTTCTGATACAGAGCCCGCAAGCTTAATAAGCTCATAATCCATCTTGATTTCATCTGCTATTTTTTTCTGCGAATTCGCGTAAACAGAGAAAGTGCCGCCTTCACCTATCTGCAAAGCTACTAACCTAGGCGCGGAACCTGTTAAGGACTTTAAAGAGCCTATCCTGTCACTCAACTCATGTTTTATCTCATCGGCTTTTTTACTGCCATTGAGTATTATTGCGCCCATCTTATGTATGCATCCTTTCCCTGGCTTTTGACAAAACATCCGTCTTAAGTTTCTTCATCTCACGCTGAAGCCTTCCGTATATTTCTGTATTGTTTATAACGTATTTTTTGTCTTTCACATGCTCTAAGTTAACATTGATATTTGCTAAAGCTGATTCAAACGCGGCATCAAGTGTATAAATAGCGACTATTACATCTGATAAGATATGTTTATTTGCCACATATGCCAGTTCAAGAGCTATCGCAGTTGCTTTATAAGCGTAACTACATATATTGGCCGGCGGAGTTATCGCCCTTTTTAAAGCTGGTTGCAAACTAACGACATTATCCTTATACTTCTTAAACGCCCTTGACAGGTTCTCATACGCCTTTATATCCTTATCAATAAGATCTGCCATCTTCTCTCTTATCGATTCTGATTTTTTCAATGCTTTTTGTGACCTCTCTTTATATCCATTAAAACCTTTTCCCGCTAAAGTAAAATTAGCTACCATGCTTAAGAGTCCACAACCCAAAACCCCCAGCAGAGCAGCCGTACTTCCTCCGCCTGGAGTAGGTGTTTTAGCTGCCAATCTATCAGAATAATATCTTATACTCTTATCTATATATTTCATAATATGATCTCCTTTATATTGCTCAAAAAAAAGCCCTTAAAACAACCCTTTGATCTTACCATGCCTATCAGCTGTGATATTACATGCCGCAGGCTTCTTAGGTAGTCCTGGCAAAAGCAGTATATTACCGCATACAGGAACGATAAAACCTGCGCCTGAGAATATTCTTATCTTATGTATATTTAATTTCCACCCTTCAGGAGCACCTTTTAATAAACGGTTATCGGATATGGAAAACTGCGTTTTAGCTATATTAACAGCTAGCCTATTCAATCCAAGATCTTCTATTACCCTAAGGTCTTTCTTCGCCTGTAAGCTGTAATTGACCCCCTTTGCACCATATACTCTTGTAGCGATAATCTCTATCTTCTTCTTTGCGCTTAACTCCTGCTCGTAAAGAGGCTTGAACCTGGATTCATTCTTTTTAAGCATGCGTATGCAGCCCTCTACCAGGTCTGTTGCTCCGTAACCTCCTCTGGCCACAGCATCTGAAATATAGCTATCCACTCCAAGAGCCTGACAGCAAGCCTTGATTCTCTTAAGCGATTTATCTGTATCAGTAGGAAATTTATTTATCGCGACTACAGGCTCTATCCCAAAACACCTTATTATATTTATATGTTTTACGAGATTAGCCATACCATGCAATTTTATAGCTCTCTGGGAAACAACTATGACCGCTAGCTCTGGTTTTAATTTTCCTTGACGACATACGATATCAAAAAATTTCTCCGCGCCAAGATCAGAACCAAAACCACTTTCTGTGATTACATAATCAGCCAGTTTCAAACCCATCAACATGGACATAATGCTGTTCGCGCCATGCGCGATATTTGCGAAAGGCCCGCAATGGACAAAAGCGGGGTTACCTTCTATTGTCTGGACAAGATTAGGCATAATGGAATTAGCTAAAAGCGCGCTCATGGAACCGACCGCGTTTAAGGTCTTAGGGGTAACAGGCTTATTCTTCTTTGTAAAAGCGATCGTCATACGAGAAAGCCTGTTTTGCAGATCTGCTATGCCTGTACTTAAAGCGAGGATGGCCATTGTTTCAGATGCGGCGATAATATCAAAGCCACTTTTATAAGAAATCTTTTTATCGATATTAAAATCTATCTGTCGTAGGGTTCTATCGCTTATATCTATAGTCCGCCTCAATTGTATATTGTTTGTATCTATATTATGCTTGTTACCAAAATAAATACTGCTATCAAGCATAGCGCAAAGCAGATTATTCGCCCCGGATACCGCGTAACCATCACCGGTAAAATGAAGGTTTATATCCTCCATAGGTATTACCTGGGAATAGCCTCCGCCGCATGCGCCACCTTTTATGCCAAACATAGGCCCAAGAGAAGGCTCACGCAAGCAGAGAAGGGCTTTTTTCTTTAATCTTCCGAATCCCTGCGCCAACCCTATAGCGGTAGATGTCTTACCTTCGCCATATTTTGTAGGCGTTATAGAAGTAACTAATATAAGTTTTCCATTGGGTTTGCTTTTTAATCTTGAAAGAAGCGAGGGAGATACCTTGGCTATGTGGTTACCGTAAGGCATGAGCTCATCATTTTTTATACCAGCAGATTTTGCTATCTCGGTTATCTGCTTCGGCTTTACGCGCTGAGCTATCTCTATGTCGGAAGGCATGTTGTTATTACCTTATGTTTAAGTATTGAAACAGTTTCGAACTTTCTTATTTTACACGAAAGCTGCGTCTATGTATAGGTGAAAACCCTTTTTTAAGAATTGCGTTAATGTGCTCCTTGGTTCCATAACCTTTATGCCTGTAAAAGCCATATCCGGGAAAGATGCTATCATAAAACTCAAGTAGCCGGTCACGTGTAACCTTAGCGACTATTGATGCGCATGCGATAGACAGGCTTTTCTGATCGCCTTTTACAATAGTGCGTTGCTGCACAGTAAGACGCAACCGCATATTTCCATCTATAAGTAAAAGATCAGGCGTGCAGCGAAGGTCTAGTATCGATCTCTCCATTGCTAGCATTGTAGCGTGATATATATTTATATTATCAATAACAGTCTCTGAAACAATACCAATACCTATTATAGCCTTATCAAGTATCTCCTCATACGCGCGTTTTCTTGCGTGAGGATTAAGCCTTTTAGAATCATCTATCCTGACTGAAAAATCATGCCTTTTAAGTATGACGGAAGAAGCAACAACCGGCCCTGCCAAAGGCCCCCTACCGGCTTCATCGACACCAGCAACAGACCTATACCCTGAACCTCTGGCATTATCTTCCTGATGAAGCAGCTTATTTCTCTTTCTTTGGAGTAGATACAATCTTTTCTTTAACCGTTGTCTTTTTGCCAACCTTATTTCTCAGGTAATAAAGTTTTGCGCGGCGCACCTTTCCTCTCCTGGTTATCTCTACCTTGTCCACGCTAGGCGCGTGAAGTGAGAATGTTCTCTCAACACCCTCGCCATAAGAAACGCGCCTTACAGTAAAGGATTCCTTTACACTGGAGCCTTTTTTCGAGATAACTATCCCCTCAAACGCCTGAAGCCTATGCTTATCTTCTTCAGTAATTCTTATATACACTTTTACTGTGTCGCCAACTGAGAATTTAGGCACATCTTTCTTTATATGTTTTGCCTCAACTTCCTTAATCTTGCTCATACCGCTGTCTCCTTTTCTTGTATTTAGACCTATAACTGTTTCGAACACTCATTTATAATTATATCTCCAACTGGCTTATGTGCTTTATCAGGTCGGGCCTCTGGTGCATAGTCTTAAAAACAGCCTCTTTTTTTCTCCATGATTTCACAATATTATGATTACCTGAAACAAGCAGCTCCGGCACCTTTTTACCGCTGTAATCAGCAGGCCTCGTATATTGCGAATACTCTAATAAGCCATTACTAAAACTTTCGTCTATATTAGACTGATCATGGCCAAGCACACCGGGCAAGAGCCTCACTACGCTGTCTACCAACACCATAGCAGGTAATTCACCGCCGGTCAATATATAATCTCCTATTGATATCTCCTGATCTACATACCCCCTAATCCTCTCATCCGCGCCTTCATAATGTCCACATACCAGTATAAGCCCTGCTGCCTTGGAAAGAGACAGGCATAATGAATGATCAAGTATCTTACCCCTCGGACTCATAAGTATCACTTTTGCGCGTGGTGATAAGGCCTTTACACTGTTTATTGTATCAATAACAGGCTGACACTGTAATACCATGCCCGGACCTCCGCCAAAAGGCTTATCATCAACCTTGCGATGTTTATTAGTAGTAAAATCCCTTATATTATGCGTGCGTATGCTTACTTTCGAAAATCTCTGAGCACGTTCTATAATAGATTCAGAGATTAGCGCCTCAAACATACCCGGAAAAAGCGTCAATATGTCTATCTTCATATATACTGAGATCCTAAGCCATATGCGTGAATAGCGTTAAGCATTAAGTTGTAAGAATTAAGCATTAGATTAAATCTTAATTTTATATAACTTATAGCCTAATCTTAATACTTAATACGTTATATTTTTTTGTTATTCTTCTTAACAATGCTCTTTATCGTATCAGTCATCTGTGCGCCAACACCTATCCAGTAATCTGCGCGCTCTTTATCTATCTTGACAAGAGCGGGATTCTTAGAGGGGTCGTAAAAACCAAGCTCCTCTATAGCCCTTGTATTCCTGCTCCTGCGCTTATCACAGACTATGATCTTAAAATGCGGTTTGCCCTTAGCTCCCATCTTCTTCAATCGTATCATTACTGCCATTACATTATCTCCTTATGTTATGATTTTACCCTTTTAATCTTCGCTCCTAATAGCGAAAGTTTCTTTTCCATATCCTTATATCCTCGATCAAGGTGGTATATTCTTGAAATTGTAGTCTTGCCTTTAGCGATCAGCCCACCTATCACCAGGGCAGCTGATGCCCGAAGATCTGATGCCATCACTTCCGCACCACTTAAATTCTTTACGCCACGTATAATAGCGCTGTCTCCTTCAAGGCTTATCTGCGCGCCCATCCTGTTTAACTCGCCCACATGCATAAACCTCTCCGGATATATCTTCTCTGTAATAATAGCTATGCCATTGGATACCGCCATAAGAGCCATCAATTGCGCCTGTAAATCAGTGGGAAAACCCGGGTATGGTAACGTTGCTAAACCTATCGTATTTAACCTACGGCTAGCCCTTACCCTTATAGCGCTGTTTGGTTTTTTTGTGATTACCGCCCCAGCTTCTGTAAGTATGTCTATCAGAGCCCCCAAATGATTGATATTAGCCCCTCTAACGGTAATATCTCCTTTTGTAGCGCAAGCAGCTATCATGTAGGTAGCTGCTTCTATGCGATCAGGTATAATCTTATGTGTAGCTCCGCGTAAACGCTTTACACCTTCAATTTCTATGGTATGAGTCCTATGGCCCTTGATTTTAGCTCCCATCTTTATAAGAAATTCAGCTAGATCAACTATCTCCGGTTCACATGCTGCATACTCGATAATGGTCTTGCCTTTAGCCAAAGTCGCTGCCATCATAACATTTGCTGTAGCCAACACAGATGAACCAAAAGTCCCGCCGAGATATACTGTATTACCTTTTAATCCTCTTGTCTTTGCTATCAGATAACCATGTTCAACCTTAATGTCCGCTCCAAGAGCGCTTAGACCTTTGGTGTGTATATTGATTGGGCGTGGTCCTATTATACAACCACCCGGCAAGGAGACCTTGGCATAAAGCTGTCTCACGAGAAGAGGCCCAAGTATGCATATAGAGGCACGCATGGTACTAACATAACTATAAGCAGCAGTATTACCGGTATAAGCGCCCGGAGATATCTCAAGAGTGCCATCTGAAAAATTTACCTTAGCCCCTACTACACGTAATATCTTACACATAGTATATACATCGCTAAGTTGAGGAACACCTTTAATAACAGATTTACCTTCGGAGAGTAGGCATGCCACCATTATCGGTAAGGCTGCGTTTTTTGCGCCATCGATCCTGACATCTCCTGATAATCTAGTAGGGCCCTCTATTATGAGTTTATCCATGATCTCGGTGCTCGGTATTTGGTTTACGGTGTCAATTCTTGTTCAAGTGGGCTATTATAACCCGTTCTATGTTATTTAAATCTTTAAAAAGCTTTATACTATTAAAACGCCCCGTACTTTCAACAAATCTTTTTACATCCTTGCTTAGATCATCAGCAAGCTCTAGCACCAAAGAGCCTCCTTTTTTTAAGAAATCGGGAGAGGCCTCTGCAATACGGCGATAAAAACTCATACCATCAACGCCACCATCTAGCGCCTCTATCGGATCTCTCTTTACTTCATCAGGGAGACTATCTATATCCCCAGATCTAATATATGGGGGATTACAAACTATTATATCAAAGCTTTCCCTGTATTCTTCAGGAATATCAAGAAGATCAGCCTTTATAAACTCCATATTTTCAGAAACAGAGTTCAAGGCTGCATTTTTCAATGCTGCCCTTAAAGCCTTGTCTGAAATATCAGAACTTGTTATTTTACACTGGGTTAAGGCCTTTGTCAATGAGATACCGACATTGCCGCTTCCTGTACACATATCAAGAATCTTAAGTTCCGAACTACTCATCGCAAGTTGGATTGTATGCGCTAAATCTATCGCAATATCTACCAGCACCTCAGTCTCAGGCCTTGGTATAAAGACCCCTTCTCTGATAAAAAGGTCATTCCCATAAAAATTTGCTTTACCAGTTATATGCTGCAAAGGCTTACCACCTATCCTGGCAGCTACCATCTTCTCAACAAACTCTGTATGCTCCGGGCTTAATGTAATCTCATGCATATATAAATCTATTATGCGACAGCCTATGGCCTCACTCAATATAACCTCCGCATTAACGCGGCTTGAAGTGATTCCTGCTTTTTTTAGCCTGAATGCAAGCCCAGCAACAGAACTCTTCACTATAAATAATCCTTTTTTCTCTTCACGATAAATAAGTGCTTGAACCTGCTTCCAATCCTAAGAAGACAGTGGATTATGTTACAACCACCGTCCCCTTTGAATTAGAAACAGGTTCGAAGACTTACAGGCTCTCTAGCCTTGCCTTTTTATCTGCAGCTATAAGGTTGTTTATAATCTCATCCAAGTCACCGTGAAGCACCGCCTCTAACCTATGGAGCGTAAGGCCTATCCTATGATCGGTAATCCGCCTGTCCGGAAAATTATACGTTCTTATCTTTTCACTTCTATCACCAGAACCTACTTGACTCTTTCTATCATTAGATATCTTTGCCGCATGTTCCTGTCTCGCCCTGTCGAAGATACGTGAACGCAAAACCTTCATAGCTTTAATCTTATTCTTAAGCTGTGAACGCTCATCCTGACATGTAACGACTATATCTGTTGGAATATGAGTTATGCGCACAGCAGAGTCTGTTGTATTTACACTTTGACCTCCATGCCCACTCGAACGGTATACATCAACACGTATATCCTTTGGATCAATACTAACATCTACATCCTCCGCTTCAGGCAATACCGCAACAGTTACCGCAGATGTGTGAACTCTGCCCTGTGACTCTGTTGATGGCACGCGCTGGACTCTATGAGTACCGCTCTCATACTGAAATCTTCTGTAAACACCACTACCTTCAATAGATAGGACTACCTCTTTTATGCCACCTGCCTCTGAGCTTGATGTATTCATCACATCAACCTTCCATCCTCTTTCCTGCGCGTACTTAGAGTACATTCTATACAGATCCGCAGCAAACAGGGACGCTTCTAATCCCCCTGTTCCGGCACGTATCTCCATGATTACATTACGGTCAGCATCAGGGTCATCTTCAATCAGCATCTGCTCCAGCTCAATTTTAATACTGCCAAGCTTGGCATCAAGTTCTTCTATCTCTGCCTGCGCTAACTCAATAAAATCCGGTTCGTGCTTTTCATTAAGCATAGACTCGAGCTTGGACTTCTCCTCATCGCATAAGATATAATCATCATAGCGTTGCACTATAAAAGACGTGGAAGAAAGCTCTTTGGCATATCTTTGGTAAAGAGCCCTATCCTTTAAGACTTCGTGGTCAGCCAAAAGTTTCTTAAGCTCTTCAGCGCGATTCTTTTTCTTTAATAATGATTCAAACATGTTTTACTCTTGTTTTGACCCTGCCTATCACTTCTTTCCATATTTCTTCATAAACTTCTCAACTCTACCAGCAGAATCAATAAGCTTGTGCTTGCCCGTAAAAAATGGGTGACATTTAGAACAAATCTCAACCTTTATATTGGGCTTTGTGCATCTGGTATGTATTACCTCACCGCATGCACATGTTATTGTTGTCTCTTGATATTCCGGGTGTATCTTCTTCTTCATTTTGTTAACCTCCCTTTTAAATTTTATTCATACTCATTAAAAATTCCGCGTTTGTCTTTGTCTTGTCCAGTTTTTCTATAATAAGCTGCATCGCCTCATCTGAGGGTAATTCATTCAACACCTTACGAAGCACCCATACAAGCTTAAGCTCATCTGGATCAAGCAAAAGTTCTTCTTTTCTCGTATTAGACCGCTTTATATCTATAGCGGGGTATATCCTTTTCTGAAAAAGGCTTCTATCTAACTGTAACTCCATATTGCCTGTCCCCTTGAACTCCTCAAATATAACCTCGTCCATCCTGCTACCTGTATCTACCAAGGCGGTTGATATAATTGTAAGAGACCCGCCTTCCTCAATGTTACGGGCAGCGCCAAAAAATCGCTTAGGCTTATGTAGCGCATTGGAATCAACGCCTCCAGAGAGTATCTTTCCACTGTGCGGCACAACCGAGTTGTAAGCACGGGCAAGTCGCGTTATACTATCAAGCAGTATAAGAACATCTTTTTTATGCTCAACAAGCCTTTTAGCTTTAGCGAGAACCATATCTGCTACCTGAACATGCCTCTCTGCCGGCTCATCAAAAGTTGAACTTACTACCTCACCCTTAACAGAACGCTGCATATCCGTAACCTCTTCAGGCCTTTCGTCTATAAGCAACACTATAAGTATTGTATCAGGCGCGTTTATCGTAACCGCGTTAGCGATCTTCTGAAGTATTACGGTCTTCCCGCTATAAGGGGGTGCCACTATCATACCGCGCTGCCCTTTTCCTATCGGCGTTAAAAGATCTATAACCCTGGTCGATATGTCTTTTGGGTCATTCTCAAGCAAAAACCTATCAGTTGGATAAAGAGGGGTTAGATTATCAAAGACTATTTTGTTTTTTGCCTTTTCAGGATCAGTAAAATTAACACTCTCGACTTTAAGAAGCGCGAAATAGCGCTCCCCTTCTTTCGGAGATCTTATCTGCCCATGCACAGTATCGCCTGTCTTTAGATCAAATTTTCTTATCTGACTCGGTGAGACATAGATATCATCCGGGCAAGGAAGATAGTTATAATTAGGTGACCTCAAAAAGCCAAAACCATCCGGCAAGACCTCAAGCACGCCACCACCGTTTATTACGCCTTCACCCCGTGTCTGTGACTGCAATATCTTGAATATAAGGTCCTGTTTCTTAAGACCGCTTATCCCATCAACCTTAAGATCGCTCGCGATCTTATTAAGCTCCAACACCTTCATCTTTTTTAACTCTGCTGCGTCTACAGCCATTTTATCTTCTCCTTATTTTTTGTTCTTAAATTTACAGGCAATCTCTCTGCATTGTTTTCTCAATCCTGTTAATGCAGCACCATTATCTATTATATAGTCCGCGTATTGCGCTTTTTTGTAAAGTGGCATCTGTAAACGTATACGCGCTAAAGCATCCTTATTCGCTATCCCCTTTCTTGCGCAGGCCCGCTCAAGCTGTAACAACAAAGAAGAAGTAACAACAATCAAGATATCGCATTCCTTATAAAATCCTGATTCTATCAGTACGGGTCCGTCAATAACAACATCCGAGATATTCACGTCCTTGCTAGCATTAGCTATTTCCGCGATAATAGCAGGGTGTACGATGTCGCATAATTTCTTATGGTTAGACACGTTAGCAAAAGCCTTCTTTGCTAACTTAGCCCTGTCAATTTTACCATATTTATCGAGTATCTTTTCCCCAAAAACAAGCACGATCTGTTTTATAAGCTCTGCATTGTTGCTAACCTGGCTATGTGCAATCTTATCCGCAATTACTAATTTAGCTTTTAAATCTGTGGCTATATATCTTGCTACGGTAGACGTACCCGTCCCAAGGCCGCCTGTAATTCCAATTATCATGCGCCTCTACCTTAACCTTTACCTTGCATCTAGTATCTAGTATCTAGTATCTAGTATCTTATCGTATATCTCTAAATATTTCCTGGCGGATTCATCCCATGAAAAATCATAGGTTGCTATTTTTCTAATAAGCTTAAGCCAACTCGGTTTATCCTTGTATACGCTCACTGCCTTTCTTATCGCACTGAGCAGATGTTCAGGTTTACAATCGTTGAACAAAAAGCCGTTGCCTTCACCTGTCTCGTGACTATATTCAATTACCGTATCCGCTAACCCGCCTGTCTTTCTAACAACAGGGACTGTTAAATACTTAAAACTTATCAACTGACCCAAGCCACACGGCTCATATCTTGAAGGCATAAGGAATATATCGCATGCCGCGTATATTTTCTGCGCAAGATCCGCGTCAAAGATTAGGTTAACAGACGTATTCGATGGGTGCTTTTTAGCAACCTTCTCAAAAATACGCTGGTAACGCTGTTCGCCGGAACCTAACAATATGAAGCCTATATCCATCTCACAAAGCGTATCGACTATGTCTGCCAGTATATCATAACCTTTTTGCTCTGCTAATCTTCCTACGGTTCCTATTAACGGCGAATCTATGCTTGTCTGGAGCCCGAGTTCCTTTAATAACATCTCCTTATTAATATACTTTGACTCAACATCCGCGGCAGAATAATTTTTATAAATAACCCTATCTGTTGACGGATCCCATATATCATAATCTATGCCATTTAAAACGCCGTACAGACTATCTACGCGAGACTTCAATATGCCCTCCATACCGCATCCGAACTCTTTAGTCTGGATCTCTTTTGCGTATGTAGGACTTACCGCGGTAATAGCATCTGAGAAAACAAGCCCTCCTTTCAAAAGGCTAAACCTTCCGTAATATTCCAAGCCATCTATGCTAAAAAGGCTCTTATCGAGTCCTGTCTTTGCCCATTGGTTCTCATCAAAACTCCCGGTATAAGCAAGATTGTGTACAGTAAACACTGTTTTTGTATCTTTAAAAAAATCATCTCCCTTATACAAGGTTTTAAGATAGACAGGGACGAGCCCTGTCTGCCAATCGTTACAATGTATGACATCGGGCTTAAAACCTTCCCTCTTTACAAGCTCGAGCACCTCTTGGCAATAATACGCGAAACGTTCTAAGTTGTCAGGATGGTCTATACCGTTTCCATCGACATATATACCATCCTTGTTATAAAGAGCGTCATTTTCTATAAAATAGACCTTTATTCCCTTACCTATCTGCGCGGTATTACCCTCAGCCTTTATCTCCTTATACCTGGGTAAGGCTATCCTTACATCCGCGCCCTGGTGCTCCAACGCTATAGGCAAAGCGCCGGCTACATCCGCCAAACCACCTGTCTTCACAAACGGCACAACTTCACTCGATAAAAAAAGTATCTTCATAATCAAGCTTCCATCCAGCTCTTCCCGCTAGAAATATTTACCTTAACAGGCACGTTTAATTTGACTACATTTTCCATTCCGACCTTAATAAGAGCGCTCATATCCGCGAGTTCTTTTTCTGGTATATCAAAGACAAGCTCATCGTGAACCTGAAGCACCATCTTTCCTTTTAGGTTCTTATCGATTATCGCATCATGTATATGTATCATAGCCATCTTGATCATATCCGCGGCTGAGCCCTGAATAGGCGTATTTATGGCTGTTCTCTCGGCAAACTGCTGCACATTGTGATTTTGTGAATTTATTTCAGGTATATAGCGCCTGCGATTAAACATAGTAAGCACGTAGCCCTTTATCTTAGCAATATCTATCTGACTCTGCATGTATTCATTTACCTTTGGATATCTCAAGAAATAAGCATCTATAAAGCTCTTTGCGACTTCAGGGCTGATACCAAGTTCTTTTGAAAGCCCGTAGGGGCTCATTCCATAGACAATTCCGAAATTGACGGTCTTTGCCTGGCTACGCATCTTCTTATCTACCGCGTTAATGTCGCAATCAAATATCAGTGAAGCGGTATATGTATGTATATCTATATCATTCTTAAATGCGTCCAACAATACGTCATCTTGTGAAAGATGTGCTAAAATACGAAGTTCTATCTGTGAATAATCAGCTGATAATATAAGACCGTCCTTAAAAGATGGGACAAACGCCTTGCGAATTTTTCTTCCAATCTCTGTCTTAATCGGTATGTTCTGCAGATTCGGCCCTGATGAACTCAAGCGGCCCGTAGCTGTTACAGCCTGATTAAAAGATGTGTGCACCTTACCGGTATCCTGATTTATCAACCCCGGTAACGCGTCAACATATGTGCTTACAAGCTTTGCCAGCTCTCTGTATTCAAGTATAGCTTTTGGAAGCGCGTGTTTAAAGGCTAACCTTGTCAGAACCTCTACATCAGTGGAAAAACCTGTCTTTGTTCTCTTTATTACAGGGAGCTTCAGCTTCTCAAATAAAACGCTGCTAAGCTGTTTGGGTGAGTTTATATTAAACTCACAATCAGCGATCTCATATATCTGCTTGCTTAAATCATTTAGCCTCTTCTGCATATTCGTTGACATATTCGCAAGAAACTTCTCGTCTATCTTTATGCCTGAATACTCCATATCAGAGAGCACGCCGATGAGAGGCAATTCAATATTATCAAAAAGCTCCTCCAGCTCTTTCTCTTTAAGTAATTTGGACAAAATATGCTTTAGCTGAAAAGCCGCCTCGGAATCCTGGCAACAATATCTCGATATATCAGGTATAGGTACCTCTGCCATGGTAATCCCTGTCTTGCCTTTGCCGATCAAATCACTTATAGGCGTCATCCTTATACCAAGATGCTCCATGCTTATATCCGCTAAATTATGATTAGGCTTGGATGGGTTTAAAAGATATGAAGCTACCATAGTATCAAAACATATCCCCTTTAGCTCTATACCTAGCTTCTTAAGGAGCAGCTTCTCGTATTTAATATTCTGACCTATCTTTTTAATAGACGGATTTTCAAAAATCGGCTTTAAGGCTTTTAGTATGTCATTTTTCTGCGAATAGGTAACAGGAGCCTTAACAAAACTTACATATCGCGCCGCTTGTCTCTCCCAACAGAATGAGACCCCCACAACTTCGCATTCTAAGGGGTCTGTTGATGTGGTCTCAAAATCAAAGGCCCACTCCTTATATTTGCTTAGCGACAATAAAAGCTTTTCAAACTCTTCCTTTGACGATATAACCTCATAGCGCCCCTCCAGTTCTTTCTTGGGAGAAAACTCATCAATGAGCCTGCGAAATTCCAGATCTGTGAATAAAATAAGCAGCTTTTCGTTATCCGACTCTTTTAACAGCATATCTCTAAAATCTATATCAATATCAACTGACCTGTCTATTGTCGCAAGCTCACGGCTAAAATGTGCTTTATCCAGGTTGCTTTTTATTATCTTCTTCTTGGCCTCACTCTTTATTTTTTCTATATTAGTAATTAGATTATCAAGCCCGTCAAAACTCGATATAAGCTCTATAGCTGTCTTCTCTCCTATGCCGGGCACTCCGGGAATATTGTCACTCGCGTCCCCCATCAAGGCCATTATATCTACGATTCTCTCAGGGCCTACGCCATAACGCTCTCTTACTTTATTCTCATCATATATAAAGCCTTCTTTGTGAGTTGAGTAAACTTTAATATTCTTCGATACAAGTTGAAGCGCGTCTTTATCCCCTGTTACGATAAATGTCATTATCCCATTTTTATCTGCTTGTGACGCTATTGTACCTATTATATCATCAGCCTCAAAACCGCCCTTTTCATATATCGGAATATTATATGCCTTAAGAACCTCTTTTATAATAGGCATCTGGACGACAAGATCTTCCGGCATAGGTTTTCTATGTGCCTTGTATTCCTCATAAAGCTTATGTCTGAACGTCGGCCCTTTTAGATCGAATGATACAGCGATAAGATCCGGGGATTCTGACTCCACCAGTTTCCTAAGCATAATCACAAAACCATAGACAGCGTTAGTCGGTAAACCCTTAGAATTCGTAAGACTCTTAATAGCGTAATAGGCGCGATAACAAAACGCGTTACCATCAATTATAAAAAGCCTCTTTTTTTTCATATGTATAGCCTTATTCCATTTTTATTAAGGATTAAAAATTCAGAAAGGATCAAAAAAAGATAACAGCAAAATCGTATAAAACTTATTAATATCTAAAGAATACTAATCTAAGGAAGATATGAGCTTTTCCATCTCCACGTTCTCTTCGTCCAGCTTATTGTATAATTCTATGAGATCATATGTAGCCGTTACAAACCACTCTATCTTAGCCTTACTGTAAGGGTAAATCTTATAGCATAAATTATAGCGGCTTTCCGCGGCCTTAAAATTACCGAGCTGGCATTCTTTCTGCGCCTGCTCTAAAAAATACTTTACCGCAAGACTGTCCATGCGTTTAACACGGTTATCATACTCTGCCAGTATATCTGTCATCTTAAGCATTACTACCTCTATCCTACCGCGCGCATCTAATATACCTTCTTGTATAACAACGCATTCAAGGTAAAGTTTGGCTGGCTCGTATGAAGGCTCTATGCTAAGAATCTCTTGGAAGCAGTTCTTGGCTTCGGCAAATCTCTTAGAACGATAATATGACTTACCCTTATTAAAATACTTATTAATAGAGGTTACCCTCTCCTGCGCCTGCTTCTGCTTCATATCTGCTATTTTAGCGAATTCCTTTATAGGTCCATCTTGTAAATATACAGGATCGGCTTGCGAAGCGGTGGGCATTAATAATATAATAAGAGCACAACTATATATTAATATACTTATATAAGAACGATACCTACTTTTCATTTACGTATAATATACACAAATCGATATCCCTTGTCAAGAATATAAGTTAACATCTTTAAAGCTAATTTATGTAGTACATTTTAATCATTTATCTTGTCTAACAAATCCGGGATTTGCTCTAACAATATAAGATATTAATCGGATCCTTTATGAGAAGTTTTTAGTGCACTCGATATCTCATGCATCTTAGATATGAGCAGGCTCAACTTCATCGGGTCTAAAGGGGTTTTTTGGAGTTCTTGCTCAATATTGCCTAACAGATCATCTATCGCTTTTGTATGATCCATGCTTTTCTGCTCTGCTTCTTTTAAATTTCGTATTACCATATTAAGGGAATCCGCAAGGCTTTGAAGCTCATCCCCTTTTCTTAAAGCTATCTCTGTAGTAAGGCTACCTCCGGCCATTTTTCTTAACATGGTCTCGATTCTATACCATGGCCCCGCTATACGATGAGAAATGATAATACTAAACCATGCCGCTATAGGTATTATAATAACTTGAGAAAAAAGAATTTTCATATTCGCTATTCGCAGGATCGCAATAAGCCTACCTTGAGGATAGACATTCGCTAGTTTTTCAGAAAGATAAGGAAAGACCGCTAAATATGTCGTAAGGCTTGATATCCCGGCTGTTAATAGTATAAATAACGATATTATAAGAGCGTATCGTAATTGGAAAGCTCTCTTAACGAGATAATTTCTCCTCGGCACAACACTCATTCCCGTATCTCCTTTCTCCACAAAACCAGGTCTCTTACTATATCAAAAGTAAGATTACCGGTAAAAAGTGAATTGGAAATCTTACTCTTCGCGTCGCTAAAAGGCATGTAACGCACTGAAGCTCCGTCTATATCAGTAATTATATCCCCTCCCATGAGTCCGCTACGGGCTGCTTTAGAACCGCGGCTTAAAGAGGATACTGTCAAACCATCCTCCTGCATCTTTAAGGATAAGCCTATATCATCAAGTGATCTGACCTGTTTGCCTGAGCTATGCATTACCACTCTTCTTTCTACACTCATAATTATCTCCGGGGAAGGACTCTCTAGAATCATCTCCATTATCAAACCAAGATCAATATAACCTGTCAGCCTTCCCCATATAGAAACAATAATATCTCCGGCGTTCATGCCCGACTCGGCTGCCGCGGAATGAGGCGCGACACTTACTACCTTTGACATACCGTTATCAGAGACTAGAACTAGCCCTGTAGCTTCTTTAAAGCGCTCTTCTTCTGTAATAGAGATCTTATCCACTTTGGGATTATAGAGCTTTCCTGATTCCTTAAATAGCGCCTGTTTTCTTGCCATGTCATCCTTGAACTGCTTCTCAGGATTTCTTAGAAGTGTTGAGCGTATATATATAAACTTGTCTTTTGCCTCCTTGTAATCCGGATTAAGCTCATACGCTTTCTTATAATAGGTGTATGCCTTTGCCAAATTTCTATTCTGCTGATAGTAGTCTCCAAGCTTTACCAGGTTTTGTTCCTTCTTATCATAGAGTATATCTTTTACATCTACCTTGTCGAAACGCTTTTCACCATTGATGGTACTCAAGACTATACTCTGCTGGTAATTCTCTACAACTATACCCTGCACTTGACCTCCGTCTTTTAGGCATACTGTATCTGCCTCTGCCGATTTAAACGGGAAAACGAAGCAAACAATTAATATAAGATACTTTAACAGTTTCATCTATCCTATAGACCTTAATATTACATAGATAAGAAACGCTATCAGGGCAAGTGATATAATGTAAAAATCATTAAAATAGAAAAAATCTCTTATGCCTGATAAGAATGTATTTCTATTAGCTGATTCCTCAAACCTGCCTCTTGTAGTCTCGGATGCGATATGACCGCCATATTTACCTCTTAAGGAAAATATATTCTCTTCTTTAAACCTAAGGTACACTCCACCAACATGATATGCGGGGATCTTACCGCTATCAGCAAGATCGCGCAGCTCTTTTTCGGAGAGCCTTAGACACTGGGCAGCTTCTTTAAGAGTCAAAAGTTTATCTTCCATAATTTAGTTCTATCTCGCAGGTTTTACGTTTGTACGTTGTACGTTATACGTTATAAGCTATAGATTAAAATAACAAAACTTAAATCTGCGGCTTAATTACTTAGAAACCTTCTCCTTTGCTATCCAGCTATCTATCTCCTGCTTGTGGAACTTCCATGTATTATTCTCTTTCCTCGCAGGTATCTTGTTCTGCATAGCCCATTCTTTTACAAGCGAGGTATCTACTTCCAGATAGCGGGCAACTTCATCAAGGGCCATAACCTTGGCCTTGCCTGATGTTGTGGCCTGTTCAGATAAATAAGACATCTTACAATTACCGTTGAGAATAGCGCCATCAGAAACAGTAAGCATAGGAGTAACTATATCGCCTAAAATATCTGCCGGAGCGATAAGGTTAAGCCTTCCTGTCGCTACAATATTGCCGGTTACCTTCCCTGCCACAGTAATATTTTCACCATTTATATCAGCTTTTACCTGGGCATCTTCTCCGATGGTAAGCTTCCCTTTTGTATCGAGCTTGCCTTCAAATTCACCATTTATTCTCAGGTTAACAGGATCCTTAAATACCATAGTCCCCTGCATTGTCGCATTTATATCCAGCACCTTCTCTACTGGCTGATCTTGCTTTTTTACTCTTCTTAAGCTTGCCATATCATCCCTCCTTTTTTACCCTGCTTTAAAGGTTATACGGTTTGACCAAATCCTACTTACCTTGTTTACAGCTAACCTTATCATGCACCTTGCTCAGCACCAGAAGGCTTGCAAGTATAAGTACAGTCGCAAATGCTGATACAATAAAAAGTCCTGACTCCACAGCCAGACCAACACCGGCTATAGACCATAAACTGGCAGCTGTTGTTAGCCCTACTACTGAAACACGTGATCTAATAATAGTGCCTACTCCTAAAAAACCTATTCCGCTCAATATGTATATTATATTATATCATAATTTGATGATTCAATCCAGCCAATCTTCCCATCTTCTCTTTTAATTTGACTCCACTGGTCTCTTGTTCTCAAGACAATTATTTTTGTGCCCGCATATAACCTGAAATTCACAGCCGTTGATTCCAATGGTTCAAATCTTGCGTTTATCTCATCTGCTAATACTATTGCCGAATGTATATGTTCTATTCGATATATATTGATTGTCATTAACGTAAGAACAAGCATAAACATTACACCAAGAATGATAACAAATTTAGAGATAAATCTACGCATAGTTTTTTTAAAGACGATCGAACTAAGAAGAAGTATTATAGTGAGGTAAATAGATGAAAGCGCCAAGGTCAAGCCATTAATTGTAAAAATATCTAAAAAAACATTGATCTTTCTGCTTAACCATAAACGGTTACCTTCCATTGGAGATTGTCGCCTAAGAGAATCAGCATAAACCAAATTCGCTTTCAGGTCGCTATCATAGGGAATAAAACGTTTTGCGCGCTCATAATTAAGTACGGCACTACCTAAAAAACCTAGCTTTAAATACGCGTTACCTAAATTGTAATATAATGAGGCGCTTTCATATCCATGGCTTAGTATACCTTCATACAGATTTACGGCATCTTGAAATCTTGACTCTCCATACAAAGAAGATGCTTCTGTAAAATCTTCGTAAGGGTCATAACGAAACTCTTCGCTAAAAGAATCGCCTCCAATGTAAAATAAGGCGGCAATAAATAGCGCAATAGTAAAAAAAGTTCTCAACATTTCGATCTATGCCTTTTTAAAATAACTTATGATCTCTTTTGCCTGGTTAAAAGAACGCAACATATCCTTCTCTTTATACCGATATGGCGTAAACTTCGCTATATCACAATCGTTAAAGAAAGAGCTAACCTTGATTATAATGTTCTGATCAAAATCCTTTGGCCGTAAAACATGCTCTACAATATCCGAGGTTATGCCTGCTGATGGCAAGTTAAACTTGTTGCCGAAATACTCTTGCAAGCACTCAAAGATAGCAACATAAAACTCTTCAACACTGCTATCGTTAAGCAAAGACCGGGCCTTCTTTAGGGCGCTTCTGGCTTGCTTATCAGCGATCTTAATACGCGCGTAGCGTATGTCATTCTGAAAACGCTCACGCCTCTTGTAAATAAGTAGCAACGATACATATAAAAAGAGTGGTATAGATTGAGAAATAAGAAACTTCTTGTTGTTATGTAGGTAGCTCCCTTTCCTCTTGAATCTGCCGGGAAAATCCTTAATATATACAATACCTTTACTTAATAGCGGCTGATCATAATCTGAGTTCATATTATCAGCATCTTCCATAATCCGAGATTTTTCTTCCTCACCCGCTTCTATGATTTGGACTTCAATGGGCCCCTTGGTTATCACTTTAAATCTTTCTTCTTCCGGATCAAAAAAACTAAATTTCACAGGGGGAATGCTTTGTAAAGCACTTGACTTAGGGATCAAAGTCTGTTCAAAAACCTTACGTGCTTTGCCCTCATCTTTAAGATAAGACTCATATAAAATATAATCCTCGCTTTGATCTATGCCGGGCGCAGAAAGCAGGGCAAGATTACCATTTCCCGATATCTCCATTGTTATAACTATTGCATCACCAACCTTCACGGGGCCTTTTGGTTCGATGCTAATATTGAAATCAAAATTTCCGATCGCGCCGTTAAAATTTTCTGGTCTTGCGTCATCCGGCACAGGTAAAACAGCTATCTCTTTTATTGTCGACTTAAGCTTAAGCGAATGTTTCTTTGAAGCCTTTTCACCTAATCCAGGAGAATCAATTGGGCTTTGGGATTGTGAGTTAAATGCTATTGTAGCCGGTCCTAGTTTTAAATCCCCAGACAGAAGAGGAAAAAGGCTACTTCGAAACGTAATTATATTATAGTTATATCCTTTTATGGTTTTTCGCGATTTTTGAGGCGCATGGAACTCATCCATTGAGAACCCTTCATGCGCAAGAAGGGGATATTGAATATCCGTAATACTTATATCCCTATAATATAGCCCTACCACTATATGAAAAACCTGGTTAATATAGACCTTTTTCTTATCCGTTGCCATAAGAAGAAAGATATCATCTCTGGCTCTAGCTTCTTCATCATTAACATTTTCGTCTTTATGTGGACTGACACCTAAAATTCTACTACCTACCCGAATATCCGCTTTACCTGATATATAGTCAACGCCGTTATAATTCACGCTAAACGGACCGATACTGAATACGCCTACCTGTTGTGGAGTAATTACGTATGTATGCTTAGTGGCATACTTAAGCATGCCACTCGCACGTGATGCGGCATTTGTTGATCGTAGATAAGTAATTTTTAGCCCATCTATCTCCGCAAGTTCAGGAGCAGACATACCCTGCGTATCAGGAAAGATCATATCCAATCTTATGCTACCGCTTATAGGAATATTTTTGCTGTCAAGAACCAGCTCTATCTCTTTATCCTGTGCCGATGTTGCTATAGTACTAAAAAATAAAGTTACGCAACAAACAGCAAAACAAATTTTATAAAACATGCTCACTCTCACCTCTTACCAGTCGTTGTATGAGTAATTCTTTGCTGGATAGGCCTTTTTACCATCCCTTAAAAGGCCTTTTTCGTTACGGTTATAGGCATCCAATAGCCGATTAGCTTCTTCTCTCGAAAGCCGCTCTTCCGGGACTTGCTTGGATTCCTCCTGACCATATTCGCTTTTAGTATAATCTATTGAATCCTCCCTATCAAGAGATTTCTTGTTATCCCCGATCTTATCTGATTGTAAGCTCTCGTTGTTAAGGCTATCTTGGCCGGTCGCGGAGCTCTCGGCACTTCCTCGGGCATTGCGTCCTCGGTCGTTATCTTGAGCCTCCTGGTCTTTTTTATCTTGCTGCTGGTCTCTTCCTTGTTCCTTACCCCTTGCTCCTTGTGACTTTTGGTCCTGATTCTCCTGTTGCTTATTGAGGTCTTTTTGTTGTTTGGAACGTTCTTTATTAAGGTCTTGTTGAGCCTGGGTTTTCTGCTTATCAAGTTGATCGAGTTTATTCTTTAAGTCTTCGC